>Ga0206827_1073_pt1 | contig 23837 bp, 24 predicted proteins | sample Alteio_BWOrgCont_77_FD_152852 | JGI IMG/M metagenome (GOLD analysis project Ga0206827, IMG submission 152852) | Enriched cells from forest soil in Barre Woods Harvard Forest LTER site, Petersham, Massachusetts, United States -... | ecosystem: Environmental > Terrestrial > Soil > Temperate forest >...
AAAGAAAAAGCTGATGCTGGTGGTTGTCGGCAATGTACTGGAAGAAGATCTTAGGCAGAAAGTTGAGAAAGCTTTTACAGGTATCCCTGAAGGGGAAATTGATATTTTTTCTTCCAGTCCGCCCGTGATAGAAACCTCTGCGCTCGAAATACAGGAAAGGGAAATAGCTACCAACTATGTACGCGGCATATTCACAGCCCCGCCTGAAGGCACCCGGGAATCGCTGGCGATGCGCATAGCCATGTCTATATTATCTGACAGGCTGTTTATCGAGATACGCACCAAGCGTAATCTTTCATACGCCCCTGCGGCTTATATGGCCTCGCTTTTTGACCCGTATTGTGTGCTGTATGTATCTACTACCAACCCCAACCTGGCAGTACAGGTAATGATGGACGAACTGGCAAAGATCAAGAGCGAAGGATTTAAAGATTCGGAACTGAGAAATAAAAAAGAAACCTTTCTCACGGGCTACTATATGGGGCAGGAAACCAATTCAGCACAGGCATCTACACTTGGTGTATTTTATATGCGTGGCGACTGGCGCAAGGCCCTCACCTTTAAAGATGATGTATATAGCCTCACTACCGAAGAACTGAATGACGCCATCCGCAAATATGCAGGTAAAATAAAGTGGTACTATTTGGGGGATAAGAAAGTGGTGGATGAGAAGGTGTTTATTGGGGTAGTCTGAATTAGGATTTGTAGGATATAAAGATTTTAGGATTTTTTAAGAAGCGGGACGCTTCATTTATGGAAACACAAGGGAGACCAGACCCTTGCGCTATTGTTAATTACTAAGGCCGAATACGTGAACAATTACCTATTGCGGTTGATAACATGCGCAAGGGTTTAAAACGCTAAACCGTAATTCCTGGTTTGGTTTTAGCCCACGAATTCATTCGTGGGAATTTTAGCAGATTAATCCGCTAAACCGTTTTAACGGTTTTTGGCGCCAATATCCCGTGGTTTTTAAGAAAACCATCATATTCATGCTGAAAATTGAATTTTTTATGATGTTCCTTTTGATTCCTGATATATTCCTCAACAATGTTTAGCTGCGATTCGCTGACTGAATATGCCGCATACCCTGTTTGCCAGGCAAATTTTGAGTTCATTAAATCTCCCTGGTTAACCCAATGAGAAGAACTTCCCTTGATTCTTTTAAACATATCTTCTATAGTGATGCCAGAATTCATCAAAAACAGGATATGTATATGATCGGGCATTCCATTGATAATGCGAAGCGGACATTTCAAATCATTGATAATAATATTCCTGATTTTGTTGTGAACGGCCTCTTCTATGGATTCAATTATTAAAGGTTCGCGGTTGTGGGTGGCAAATATGCCGTGTATCCAAATCTTTGTTAACGAATGTGCCATATTGCAAATATAAACCGTTAAAAACGGTTTGCCAAATCTCCAGCACTATTTCCCCACGAATGAATTCGTGGGCTAAAACTATTGTGGCCGGACAATGACAGATATTTATAAAAATATGACTGACGGCTCGCTATGTGGAGGAAAAATTATAGCAATTCGTTGACGCTATAAAAATAATTCCTGACCGGCTTAATTCATTTTGCCCCCGCTTTTTCCTTGCCACTACCAACAGGGCCACCAGCCCGCTCATGCAGATCAGGGCTAAGGCAGAATATGTAAACAATTACATATTGCGGTTGCAGTTTAATAATGGGAAAGAAATAAATGTTGATTTTCAACCCTTCCTTAAAGGCAATAACCACCCTGACATCCGCAAATACCTTGATAAAAAACTTTTTAAGCAGTTTATGCTTATTGACGGAAACCTTAACTGGAACGATTATGAAATGATATTCCCTGTTGAGGATTTATACAACGCTTTGCCAGCTCCTGTTTTGAACGGAAATTATTAATATGACCATTCTATTAAGGACACCTCTAAAAACTCAAAAGCATGATTTCCAGTTACAATATACATATATTTGTTCAGGAATAAAAAAGTATGGCAAAACATCAATCACTGCGTGGAATGTTTGACGAACACTTTCGTTTAGAGAAACTTAGCAAACAGAAGGACCCTCTGGAGCGATTAAATGATTGCATCAAATGGGAGCAATTCCGTTCTATTTTAGATGATGTTTTCAAAAAAGAAAACAGAGGTATCGGGGGCCGTCCCGCTTATAACTACTTGATGATGTTTAAAATACTAATCCTTCAGCGTTATTATAATTTATCAGATGACCAGACAGAATATCAAATACTTGATAGGCTTTCATTTATGAGATTTCTGGGGCTGGGATTAGGAGATAGGGTACCGGACAGTAAAACGATTTGGCTTTTTAAAGAAACATTGATAAAAAATAAAACCACAGAACTTTTGTTTTCATGTTTTGCAGAAAGCATGGCAAAAGCTGGCCTGGTTGCGAATGAAGGTAAAATAGTAGATGCGAGTTTTGTAGAAGTTCCGCGCCAGCGAAATACCCGTGAGGAAAACCAACAGATAAAAGACGGTGAAACCCCAGAACAATGGGAGGATTTCCAGAGCAAACTTTCACAAAAGGATTTGGATGCAAGGTGGACAAAGAAAAACAATGCAACCTTTTATGGGTACAAGAACCATATCAAGGTAGATGAAAAGAGTAAATTAATTGACCGTTATATTGTTACGAGCGCTTCTGTACATGATTCACAGCCGGTTCAAGATATTGTTGGCGAAGAGGATAGAGGACAAGAACTTTATGGAGACAGCGCATATACAGGGCCAGCAGTAGGAGAATATTTAATTAGTAAAGGAATCACACCCAAAATTATTGAGAAGGGATATAAAAACAATCCTTTAACCAAAGAACAAAACAAAAAAAACAGGGCAAAATCAGCGATAAGGTGTAGGATAGAACATATTTTTGGATTTATAGAAGTCTCAATGAAAAGGAGTTATATAAGGTGCATAGGAATACTGAGGGCAAATACTATAATTGGTTTAATGAACCTGACTTATAACCTGTTCCGAAGTGTGCAACTTTTAAAAATTCAAGGGAGTAGTCTGTCTGTATAGTAAAAAATATGAAAAATAACCCTGTTTACCAACAAGTTGCTAACATTGGCCCCAGCAGTACAAAATATTTAAAGGGGGATTGAATGAAATTAAACGGTCGTGCAAATTGGATGAATTTAATAAAATGGCAAAATTAGTTTTTAGAGGTCTCCTTAATATAAAATTAATGTGAAAGGCATTACAAACGCCAACAAAAGCCGAACGCATTGCAAATGTGCTCGAACGAAGGTGCTGTCCAGCGAGGTGTTTCTTAGACGCAAAAGTATACAAAAAGCAAGGCATGGCGAAATGCTCCGCCCGCCACGCCAGCCCACCGCACCGTACTAATGTAAATTTCGTCGTAATGCAACGGATGACATTTGAACTGTTGTTTGCAGCTGTTGATTTTTTCGCTATGAGATTTTGTAGTGACTATCAGCATTTGCCCTTGCTAAAATCTCAAAGGCCGTGATAAGATTTTTGATTAATGCTAACAAAAAGGCGTTAAAAATTTAAAATTATTTTCTTAAAGATGTCCAATTTCCCTGATCTCATTCATCATTGGCTTATAAATCGATAATATTTAACAATTAAAAAGAAAAAAATGGAAAATAGAATTAATATTTTCAAAAATGGCCAGAATGCAATGAACTCACTTAAGGGCATTGGTGAATATTTGGCGAAATGTTCAATAGAACATTCTCTTTTAGATTTAGTTTATTTTAGGGTGTCGCAAATGAATGGCTGCGCTTTTTGCCTTGATATGCACTCTAAAGATTTACGTGCAAACGGCGAAACAGAACAGCGCCTGTATGCCTTAAATGCCTGGCGGGATACGCCTTTCTTTTCAGACAAAGAAAGCGCTGCATTTACATGGGCCGAGGCCGTTACCAATTGTGAGGTGCCGGATGAAACTTACGAGGAAGTGCGTAAACACTTTTCTGAAGAAGAATTAATTGATCTAACTTTGGCTGTTACCACAATTAATACCTACAACCGGCTCAACATTGCTTTTAAACCAATAGTTGGCACATATAAAGTTGGTCAGTTCAAATAGTTAACGAAGAGGGAAATTAAATATTCAATAATTTAAATTAAAAACAAAATGAAAGAATTCGTATTATTATTCAGGTTTCCAGGTTTCGACATGAATAGCCTCTCGCCAGGTGAAATACAGGCCATGACAAAAAAATGGCAGGATTGGTCTGGGGGTATTGCCGCCCAGGGAAAAATGGGCAATGCGGGTATAAGGCTTGCCCAGGAAGGAAAGGTTCTGAAAGCAGGTGGGGTGGTTACGGATGGCCCATTTGTTGAGATCAGGGAGATGTTGGCTAGCTTTATTGTTGTCAAAGCAGATAGCCTTGAAGAAGCTACAACGTTAGCCCATGGTTGCCCCGTATTGGATTCTAATGGCAGTGTCGAGATCCGTCCTGTTTATAAGCCCTAATTCAATTCGGGTAAACAGGGCATGGATGGGTTTTGTACTTAAATATGGAACAGAAATTAGAATCTTTAAAACATTTATACCGGCAGGAGTTTTCCAAAATGGTTGCTGTTATCAGCAATCTTTTTGGGTTACAACATATTGAAATAGCGGAAGATATTGTAAGCGAAACATTTTTACAGGCTACGGAAACCTGGGAAGATAAAGGCATTCCCCAAAATCCAACCGCCTGGCTCTATACCGTAGCCAAACATAAGGCCCTGTATCATTTTAGAAGGAATAAAATTTTTGAAGATAAAGTAGTTCCAAAGATTAAAATAGTGCAGTCTGAAAATCAAAAAAATATTGACCTGGATTTTTCAAGCGAAAATATAAAGGATAGCCAGTTACAAATGCTTTTTGCCGTTTGCAATCCTGCTATTGCCAGTGAGGCGCAAATTGGTTTGGCGTTAAGAATTCTTTGTGGCTTTGGCATTGATGAAATTGCCGAAGCGTTTTTATCAAACAAGGAAACCATTAATAAAAGGTTATTCAGGGCAAAAGAAAAATTACGGGCTGAAAAAATACAGATGGAATTGCCATCCGAAAATGAAATAGCCAACCGTTTAGACAATGTACTGCACATTATTTACCTGCTTTTCAGCGAAGGGTACTATTCCCAAACCCAAAACCAAATTTTACGAAAAGACCTTTGCGTAGAAGCCTTGCGTTTAGGCATTATGCTTACCGAATATGAAATAACCAACCGGCCAAAAACAAATGCTTTAATTGCGCTCATGTGTTTTCATGCTTCCCGTTTTAGCGCGAGGCAGACAGGCGAAGATTCTTTGGTGCTGTATGAACAACAAAACGAAGAATTATGGGATAAAGCCCTGATAAACCAGGGAATCCATTTTTTAAATCTGTCGGCACGGGGAGAAGAAATAAGCTCGTACCATATAGAAGCAAGAATAGCTTACTGGCATTGCATTAAAAAAGAAGATACCCGGGAAAAGTGGGAGGAGATTTTGCAATTGTATAACCAGCTTTTATTAATCAATTATTCACCCGCCGTAGCGCTTAACAGGACTTATGCATTAAATAAAGCCAATGGGCAGGAAGCTGCCCTGGTTGAGGCCGAAAAGCTCAAACTCGAAAACAATCATTTTTATTTTTTACTGCTTGGTGAACTCTATAAAAACATAGATAACGCTAAAGCGGAAATTAATTTACAAAAGGCTTATAGCCTGGCAAAAACCCAACCTGAAAAACTGATCATTCAAAAGAAAATAGAAAACCTCGGATAAACCCAAATTAGGCATTCGGAACATAGGGCCGCACCCTGTGCTAATGGATTACGCCCTTACAGGGCTTATTGATATATTTTTAGCCCAACGCCTAATTTGAGATAAATAATTGCCCCTGCCTGTCCAATTTTAGCTTCCCCAGTTCTTATTGCGATATAGAATCAAATAAATACAAATCATGGTTCAAACAGAAAATACCCAACGAATCTCTAAAGCCCGCTTAATTACTTACTGGATCATCACCGGTTACCTTGCTTTTGAATCAGTTTTCAGTGCTACGTGGGATTTTAATTGGCTCAATAAAGGCTTTGCGCTGAGCATCATGCAGCATATTGGCTTTCCGCCTTATTTCCTTATTATTAAAGGAGTTGCCACCCTTCTTGCCGCACCCGTTTTTGTTCTTCCTGGTATGCGGTTGCTCAAAGAATGGGCTTATTTCGGAACATTTACGATTTATGCCGGGGCTATTGCTTGCCACCTGGCTGTTGGGGATGGCTTTAAAGATTTTGCCGGCCCGATAGTATTCTTGCTGATAACGGTTGCATCGTGGGCCCTTCGTCCACCATCGCGCCGCCTGATATAATTAATTAACAATAAAATTTTATAAATCATGACCACAACCGTATGGATTGTACAAGGGGTACTCTGCGCATTTTTTATTTATGCCTCCTTGTCAAAACTTCTTCAAACAAAAGAACAGCAGGAAAAAAGAATCCCAGAAATGAGCCACCTGACAGGGCTACAAGTGAAATTGATAGGCCTGGCAGAGCTACTGGGGGCTATAGGCATTATTATTCCAATGCTATTGGGCGTATTAGCGATACTTACACCCATGGCAGCCGTTGGATTGGCACTCGTCATGCTTAGCGCAACTACCTTCCATATTATTTATCGCAGTTATAAGCCTGTTGTATTTACTTTGATCATAATGTTATTGGCTGTATTTGTGGCTTATGGCAGGTTTTAGAGGGGTGTATAGTAACACGGAAGCGGGATGCTTCATTTATGGAAGCACAAGGGGGCCTTGCGCCGGAGAAGGAATCTGTCGCACTTGGAACTTAAATCCGCACAAAAAAAGAAGTGCAAACTTATATTTGCAAGTCCCAAAAATATTTTGTAAATTGCTCCTGCGAAAAAACGATTTCGTGCCGCCGCCGATGGGGGATGGTTTTATTTATTGGTAAGATATTGATTTATGGCGGATGCACAATATATGGTGGAAACATCCCATGCCCGGTAAATATTTTTCTATTTTTTCTAAAATAGAAAAAATAGAAAAAAATAGAAAAATGCAATGCTCTATAAATCAATCATATATATTTTTATGATTTTTTACAAAAAACACAAGCATAAGATTTTAAGCAAGTTACAAATAGGCTTTAAAAAATGTCTATTTTAGACATTTCGCGGGGCAGCTCCAGAGAAGTATCCTAATAATTGGGCGGTGAAATTAAACCATGTAATATTCTTCTCTTATGCTTCCTTCACCCATGCCTCAAACTGGGTTCTTAGCTCGGGGGCTTTGTCAAGGGTTATTTTATTGCTCATCAGTAGTTTAAGTTGGCGGCGGAGCAGGGCAAGATCGTACAGTTCTTTTTCTTCATCGCTAAGCGGCTCTACATGAGGCACTTTTACTGTTTTCCCATCACTGTCCAGCGCTACGAAGGTATAGTAGGCTTCGTTGGACTTTACTTTATCAGTTCCTGTTGTCAGGTCCTGGCTCCAAACCTCGATATGCACTTCCATAGAAGTATTGAAAGATCGGACGCATTTGGCTTGCAGCGTCACCACCTGCCCCAGTTTGATGGGGTGGTTGAAGGAAACATTGTCCACCGCAGCGGTAACGCAAGTGGTCTTAGCGTGTTTCTGGGCGCTCATGGCAGCAGCGATGTCCATCCATTGCAGGAGCCTGCCACCCATGAGGTTATTGAGAGTATTGGTATCATTCGGGAACACCATTTCGTTCATAACGGTGAGAGAATCGGAGGGCCTTTTTATTTCCATATTTGTATTTTAATTGCAGCAAATTTAGCAATTCAAAGTATAGGGGATTAGGACAGTTAAATGTTTATTCACGCCACCCCTCAATTTTCAATGGATTCCGGCTTTCGCCGGAATGACGTTCTTTGTCGGTTTGGGTTGGAGGGTTGGGCGCCTTCGGCGCCCAACCCTCCAAAAGTCAAATGATGCGTCATTGCGGATCAAGCCCGCAATCTATTTTAAATCTGCTAATTGCAATATCTTTTTATACACCAGATCCAATGACGAACCTAACGAGTACCTTACAACAGCATTCCTTTTCTTATCATGCGCAGCTATCAGTTCGTAGCGGCCTTTGCCGGGAAGGAAATGCGGCCCCAAAACAGAATCAGGGCATTGCATATCCCAGAAACCGAGGCTGTCCAGCTGCTTCTTTATTGGGGACAGCAATTCAGTATCAAGGACTTTCATGTACATTCTCCAGCCAATCCCCTTATACTCATTATTCGCCAGGCTGTCGAACCGCAGGCCGTTTACAGGCATCTGTCTCCACTGGACGAGTTCCACTGAGCCATAACGCGAAATATCAACGATGTAAAGAGAGTCTCCATGAGGGCTGGCAAGCAGCCTACAGTTTAGTTGATACCCCTTGAATTCATGGTCGCACCTCATGCCTATTATCCGCATCATGGTGCAATAATTATCTACGTCCCTGTCCAGGTTTTCCTTTTTTAGCTCCCGGTTTACAGCTGCCTTATCCGGGTGGCAGGCTGATAAATATAAAACCATAAACAGGATGAAAAAACCTCTTGCCATTTTCATGGCTTCAAAGATATGGAGTTGAATTGTTAAATTGCTAAACTGTTGAAGATATGACAGCTTAATAATCCTTAAAAGGTTATTTTAATTTTATTTTCTAACCTTTCGTATATACGCTTATCCCCAACAATTTAATAGTTTGGCAATTTAGCAATTTAATGAAAATTTATCGGGTTGCCAATGCAGCCATTGGGCGCCTCGATACGCAAAAAGTAAGCAATGGTAGGCGCAATATCAGTTATTTCTACAGGGGCGCTGGTATTGCCCGGGTGTATATGCCAGCCGTACCAGATAAGGGGCACATGGGTATCGTAGCTATAAGATGCCCCATGCGTTGTACCCATATTCCTGCCTTCTATCCAGCCAGGTTCCAGTTGGATATACAGGTCGCCGGAGCGCTTTGGATAATAGCCATTAGCAATAAGGGTTGCCGCATCGCGGCTGCCTTCTTTCCGGGTATCTTTGAGGACAAATACTTTTGACACTCCTTTGAAGGATTCGATATAATTTACAGTTTCGGTTTCCATTTCTTCGAGGCTGATATGTTTGTCCTTTATAAGCTCATGGTTGAAATATATCTGCTGGTTCGTATATGCTGATATCCATGGGCCAGAACCATATATCTTGTCAAGGTGGTATTCCACCAGGCCAAGAGAGTCCATATTACCGTTTATCTGGAAATTGCCGGATGGGATTTTCAGGCTGGTAAGATAAGATGGAATAGGCACTACGCCGTGGTCGGCAGTAAGGAAAACCAGGACATTGTCTTTGCCAATATAGTTGTCTATAAAATCAAGGAACTCACCCAGGTCTTTATCAAGCCTTAAATAAGTGTCTTCTATCTCAATGGAATTGGGGCCAAACTGATGACCAATGTAATCAGTAGAGGAAAAGCTTATCGCCAGGAAATCCGTATAATTTCCCCTGCCCAGCTTTTCGCTTTTAATAGCCTCAATGGCGAAGTCTTTGGTAAGCGTATTTCCCCATGGCGTTGTCCTTAGCAATTCATAATCACTCCCCTTTAAGGCAGGGAGGTTGTGCGGAAAAACAGGGTAGTTCTCACCTTTAAGAGGCACTTCAAATTCCATGCTGTCGCCAGTGCTTTCGGTATAGGTATTTATAGGCAAAAGGGTATTCCAGGGCTGGCTTAAATACTTTTCAGGCAGTTTCTTGTCATTGAATTGATTTACCCAATCAGGCAGGGCTTTCATATAGTAATCACTGGTTACCCATTTGCCGTATTTCCCATCGTACCAGTAAGCAGCATTGGCGCTGTGGCCTGCGGGGAGTATGGCGCCCCGGTCTTTTATAGCTATGCCAATGACCTTTGAATGCTGGTTGTCTGACAGGCGCAGTTCATCAGTTATAGTAGTAGTTAGCAGGTTCCTCGGGGACATCGTTGCTGCCATTGAATTACTTGTCCCGACTGCTTTTACCGTAGAGTCATAAACACAATACATGTTGAAATTGTGGCTGCGCTCAAACCAGTTATTAGCCACAATGCCGTTCACCGCAGGGGTACAGCCGGTATAAATAGCTGAATGGCCCGGGCCGGTAAAAGTTGGCACATAGTTGAAATGTGCATTCTCGCAGCTATAGCCTTTTTTTAGCAGCCTTTTAAAACCATCATTCCCATATTTATTCCAGTACCTGTAAAGGAAATCATAGCGCATCTGGTCTATCACGATCCCTATCACCAATTTGGGTTTGGTTTTATACGGCTCATAGCCTTTCCTTTTACAACTAAAAAGGCCAGCTATGAGCAAGATAACTATAAGGCAACTAAACAGAGACGGTTTTCTTTTCATGGGTTTATTCTTTACCGGTTATGATTTCCAAAGAGCAAAAATCAGCTATTTTTATCAAATCAATGTTAGGCTAATATTAAATTGCCACCTGCTTTAATGGATATTCTGGTCGTTTAGGGCTTTATGGTATTTTTTGCTATATTCTTCATGCTCGGCGCCTGTTTTAGAGAAATGACTGTAACCTGATCCATCGCCTTTGGCTACAAAGTACAGGTAGTCATTTTTATCAGCATTCAAAACAGCATCAATAGCCCAAAGTTCAGGCACTATCACCGGGCCGGGCGGAAGCCCTTTTAGTTTATAAGTATTATAAGACGAGGTTGATTCCAGGTCCTTAAAATAAATACGCTGGATAACGGCGCTCCTGTTTTCTCTTAGTTTGGCGTATTTCACAGTAGGGTCCGACTGCAACGGCATCCCTATCCGGAGGCGGTTAAGATATACGCCTGCAATGGTAGGGGCTTCATCCTTATGGGCTGTTTCTTCCTGGACTATTGATGCCAGTGTTATTATTTGCGCCGGAGTATAACCCATTTGGGTAGCTTCATCCATGCGTTCGCCAGCCCACACTTTATCCCACTCAGTTTTCAGGCGTTTCAAAAAACCATCGGCTGAAGTATTCCATTGAAAACGATAAGTATTGGCCATAAAAAGGGACATGATATTTTCCTGATTAAAGCCCAGAGAATCTATGTAATCCTTATTATTCAGGAGCTTCATGATGGCTGCACTGTCGGCTTCAAGGTTCCTGCCCGCTACGGAAGCAATATCTTCTTTGAACCTTGCCCTGTTCGTGTTTATATCAACAGGCGTTTGCTGCCCAAGGCGAAGCATTTTAATTAAGATAAGATTGCTCATGCCGTCTTTAAGCTGGTATTTACCTGGTTTTACCAAACCGGTATATTTCATCCGGCCTGCCAGCCAGCGAAAGCCGGAAGTATCTTTAAGTATGTGCTCCCTTCCAAAGTTTTCAATGACATCATTAAAAGTGCTGCCGGTACGGATGTAAAAGAATTTTTTATGGGTACCGGTATCAATTTTTACGTTTGGGGTATAAATAACCCTGTAAACAGGTATTGCCCATATTGCTACACCTATAACGATGATTGAAAGGATGATGATTATTATATTGCGTTTCCTTTTCATTTATTGGATCATTAATTATAATTTGGTTTTATAAGCTCCAGTCTATTTCCTGTTTCCCAAGTTTTTTTAATATTTCATTCGTTTTAGAAAAAGGCTTTGAGCCAAAAAATCCTGAATCAGCAGAATAGGGTGACGGATGGGGAGCTTTCAATATATACTGCTTACTGGCATCTATCAGAGCTTCTTTGCTCTGTGCGTATTTGCCCCACAAAATAAAAACAATGCCCTCTTTCTTATCTGACAAAGTTTTTATGACTGCATCCGTAAATTCTTCCCATCCTTCTTTTTGGTGGGAAGCAGGAGATTTTGCCCTCACAGTGAGAATGGCATTGAGCAGAAAAACCCCTTGCTTTGCCCAATTAGTCAGGTTGCCGCCAGCGTGAACAGGAAGCCCGAGGTCATTATGTAACTCCTTGAATATGTTTTGCAGGCTTGGTGGGGGCTTTACCCCGTCCTGAACCGAAAAAGACAAACCATGAGCCTGCCCGGGGCCATGATAGGGGTCCTGCCCAAGTATGACTACTTTTACCAAATCAAAAGGGGTATTGTTGAAAGCTGCGAATATTTGAGGTCCGGGAGGGTATATCTGAAACCCATTTGCTTTCTCTTCTTTTAAAAATTGTTTTAAATGCACAAAATATTCTTTTCCAAACTCTTCCGCAAGCGCACTTTTCCACCCTGCCTCCATTGCAGGGTCAATTTTTTGCTGAATATCTCCAGTTACCATCATTTTGTCTAATTTTATCCCCTCAAAAGTAAGGATGAAACAAATCGCAATATACGGCGCAGGAGGGCTTGGTAAAGAAACCCTCATACTTATTCAGCAAATTAATTTGCTTGAAAAAAGAATAAACCCCCTTGAACAGGAATGGGAGATCGTTGGTTTCTTTGATGATAATATAGCGAGAGATGGCCATATTCATAATATTCCAGTACTTGGAGGAATGGATGATCTGAACAGATGGGAAGAAAAAATATATATTGTTCTCGCCATTGGCGACCCTTCAATTAAAAAGAACCTAAAGAAGAAAATAAGTAACCCGCTTGTTCATTTTCCGGTTTTAATTCATCCGTCTGTGCAGATATTTGATTTCCAGAATATAAAAATAGGCGCTGGCTCTGTCATTTGTGCCGGGAATATCCTTACCACTGATATAATAATTGGTAACCATGTAATTATAAACCTGAATTGCACGATAGGCCACGATGTAAAAATAGGCGATTTTAGCTCATTTATGCCCGCGTGTAATATTTCAGGCAACATTACTTTCGAAGAAGGCGTTTATATCGGTACAGGGGCAAAACTTATAAACACGATAACACTTGGACGGTTTTCAACCATTGGCGCAGGAGCCGTAGTTTTAAAAAACGTACCTGATGGGGCAAAATGGGTTGGGGTGCCAGCTAAGGATTTATAATTAAAGTAAAAATTGGAAATCACCTTTTTAGGCACAGGCACTTCGCATGGCATACCTGTAATAGGTTGCGGTTGCGCTGTTTGCACTTCTACTGATCTGCGTGACAACAGGCTGCGCTCTTCCATCATGGTAGAAGCCAAAGGCAAACGCATTGTGGTGGATACAGGCCCTGATTTCAGACAACAAATGCTTCGCGAAAAAGTAAAAACACTTGATGCTATCCTTTTTACCCACGAACATAAAGACCATACCGCAGGCCTTGATGATATTCGTTCCTTCAATTTCTATAATGATAAAGACATGGATGCGTTTGCCACAACCCGCGTACAGGAAAATATAAGAAAATCATTCGACTATATATTTTCCGAGAAAACCTATCCGGGCATCCCGCAGATAATGTTCCACACAATATGGAATGAGCCATTCAAAATATTTGATATTGATGTAATTCCTGTGGAGGTATTGCATCACAGACTGCCTGTATTGGGGTTTCGCTTTGGCGATTTCTGCTATATAACGGATGCGAAAACCATTCCCGAAAAAGAACAGGAAAAAATTTACGGGATAGATACTTTGGTGCTAAATGCACTGAGGGTAGAACCCCATATTTCCCATTTCTCCCTGAGTGAAGCCATAGATATGGCAATTCGTATAAAAGCAAAAAACGTTTACTTTACCCATATCGCACATGAACTTGGCCTTCATGCAGAGGTGGACGCCAAATTGCCAGAAGACATGCACCTTGCCTATGATGGATTGAAGTTAAGTTTTTAAGGTGTTTCCCTAAAACCTAAAACCTGGCACCCTAAACCTAACACCTTGATAAAAAACCTATCCTGCGATTATCACCTGCTAAAAGAGATTGCCTCTTATATTGATAAGAATGCAAAGGAATTACTCCTGGAAGAATGTATTGGGCTTAATAAAAAGGAAATTGCTTTTGAATTTAAAACACCCCTCTCTTTTGGAGAGGGGCAAGGGGTGAGGTTTAACATCCAACTATATCTTGGCGAAGAAGCCTTTATCTTTTTCCCCTATGAAGTAAGGCTCTCTGCAAAGCATAAAACAAACGTCCTTCAAAATTTGTACGGCAAAAGACTGACCCATGCTGCTGTATTTGAAAATGACAGAAGTATAAAACTTGTCTTTGAACAACATTTCACACTTGTTTTTAAAATGTATGGGCGAAATGCCAATATCATCCTTTTTCAGAATGAAGAAGTAGTTTGGCTTTTAAAACCCAACCTTGAATCGGATAAAATAAAGAAACTTTTTGATTTTGAAAACACAGAAGAACCAACTGGTGAACTATTAGAAATACGTCCCATCAATCCGGTTTATTACATATATAAAACAGAACCTAAAAACATCAATGATCCCGGACTCGCAATAACATTTTTTAATTCTACCCCTACCCCACTTTTTACTTCCATAAACCTGGATGAGGCGCTGAATTTCTATGCCAGTATCTATATAAGCAACCGGCATTTTCTTGAACGAAAAAACAGCCGTTTGGCAGCACTGCTTGAAGAGAAGAAAAAGGAAGACAAACGCCTCAAATCACTCAACCGGCACTTGTACGAACTTGAAAACGATAAAGATTATAAAATGCAGGCTGACCTGCTCATGGCCTATATGCACCAAATCCCGGCAAAAACTGAAAGCATAAAGTTACCCGGCTTCTACGATAATAAAGAAATCGAGATCGCCATCAAAAAAGGATTCAGCCCGCAGAAATGGGCCGAAAAACTATATCAGAAAGCAAAAAGCCAGGGTAAAGAAAAGGACAAAGTTCTTGAGAACTTGTCCAGCGCTGAAAAAGCGCTGCAATCTATTCAAGAAGAAATTATAACACTAGAAGCTATCACCGAACCCAAAGAACTTAGAGCATTCATAAAAGAAGAAAAAAAAGAAGCTCCTGCGCCTGAATTGCCTTTTCGCAAATTTGAATTTCAGGGTTATGTTATATTGGTCGGGAAAAGCGCGGAGAATAATGATGTACTTACTTTTAAATATGCCCATAAAAATGACCTTTGGCTCCATGCCAGGGGAGTAAGTGGTAGCCATGTTGTAGTTAAACACAAAGGCAATGCAAATATCTTCCCAAAGGAAGTGATAGAAAAAGCAGCACAGATAGCTGCCTATTACTCGAAAGGCAAAACCAGCGGACTATGCCCTGTTATTTATACTCTAAAAAAATACGTCCGCAAACCAAAAGGGGCGCACCCTGGCGCAGTTGTTTGTGAACGGGAGGAGGTGATAATGGCAGAACCTGCAAAGTAAAATCGAATTTCTTTTGCAAAAAATACTAAAAGCCTTTTTCATTATTGATTTTTACTAAAACTCCCTTCTTACGGTCTAATTTCTTATCAAAATTTGCATTTTTTGCAAATAACAATTTTCTTGTAGTAAATGTCAATTAGCAATGCCGCTATTGGCTGCCTTCCTTTGAACCATAAAGTTAAAATTATGGTAAATAAAATTTCATTCTTGATTTTGATTCTCTTCATCTCTTTCGCACAGTTAAAAGCCGAAAGCAAGAGCGACAGCACACAAAAAAAACCTTTTATTAATTCAATGTATTTAACCGGAGGAGGTGGAATTGGAGGTGATTGTGCGTTATCAAGTTCTTTCGGAAAATGTGGCTTTTTATCGCTTAGATATAATAAGAGATGGCCCCTGTATCAGGGTCAGAACTTTGAGGACGATGCGGTTTATGGAGAAAGTCAACAGGTAAGCCTTCAATATGGCCTGCAAATTCAATTTGGCAAAGGGACTTTTAGCTTATCTTGCGGGCCTTCTTATTTAACCTATGACCAACCTATTAATATTCAAGCGCAAAGTACTGGTGGATGGGGTTTTAATTTTGGCAATAGTGGCCCTTCTTACAGCTATAGTTTTTTAATCCATAAAAACATTGGTTTTACAGGGGGCTCGCAGCTTAACTGGAATATTAATGAAGCTTTCGGCATTGGATGCGAATTATTCACAGACATAAATCAATACTATACACGACCAGGTATTCTGTTTAATTTAAACCTTGGTTTGCTATATTATTACAAGCATTTTCACACATTTTCAACTAAGACGTCAAACAAATATATACCTGACCTGGAAGATTACTTTTAATTCTCATTTTCTTTCTCCGCGATAATAAATAGAACAGTGCTTTGATCCGACTTCAAATGAATCTCCTGCAATAGTTTTATTGTAGTTAATTGGTTCTCGAGTACCTGTTGCATTTGCTGCTCCATTAAGACTGTGATTGACTGGTGCAGCGCCAGAACTTCATTATCAACCTTCAGGTTTTCTGCAAGGCGGTTACTGGTTTTCTGGTTTTGCCTGTGCTGGCTTATCATAATAATAGGCGCTTGTATGGCAGCGAATCCTGCAAGGAAAAAAGTCAGAAAAGAAAAAGGAAATGGGTCGAACCTATAATTGAGAGGAACAGATATGTTATATATTGCCCATATAATTATTGCCCCAATAAAATAAAAGATGGTTTTCCAGCTACTGGCGATCCGGAAAATTGTTTCAGCATATTTCTCTCCACGTGTTAATTCTTCTTCATCTGCATTTTGATGGTTCCTGATAATCAGTTTTACCTTAATAATTGCATCCACAACGGTTTGGTGCAACTGCTTTGCTTTTTCATTTGACATGGCTTGGGATTTTCAATTTTAAGGCACTATGATGGAAGTACGGTATAAACACCGCTAATCATAATAATACAAAATGGCCTTAGTTAAAGCTCAGAAATTATCCTTTGCAGTTCTTCTTTGCTCTTCCCAAGTTTGATTTGTATCCTGCCGAGCATTTCATCTTTTTTCCCTTCTGCAAACATTAGATCATTGTCCAATAAGATTGCAAATTTTTGTTTGAGCTTACCTTTTTGCTCGTTCCAGTTTCCTTCAATTGCTTTTGTATTTAACATCGTTATATTTTAAATTCCCGCTACCGGCGGGTTAGGTATGGACTAATTTCCACATGACAAAGATGAGTTTCTTTATACCCTTACGTGTTATATAATTTTAGGTAAGAGTTACATAATTCTTACATTATCATTATTTAACTGGTAATCCAATAAAAAAGCACCATGTTTGTGCATGGTGCTTAAAAAGAAATAAAAAAAGGATTATCTGTTAAATATCAGTTAGTCAATATACCGAGCGTTGCACTTCCCAGTGGAAAGCCCCTGGCAAGACAAACATAAACCTGGGCTATCACTGTGCTTTCGCACCCCATTTCATGCTTCCCAGCTTTAAAAAAGTTGAAAGCCTCGTGGCGGTATTTATAAGCAAGCTCAAGATGCAGCCTTGCTGCTTCAGCCTCTTTGCGCTTGTCAGTAGAGGGTTCTCTTAACACTATTGATATTGGAGCAATTATCATATTCTAAATTTGCTACTGAATTATTAAAATTCAAAATTGGGAGCGTTTTTTAAATTAAACGTTATACATTTTTTGAAAAATATTACAAGATTCCCACATTTATGCAAAGAAAATGGAAGGAGAAATTGCGGTTAAAACTCATAATGACGCTATTTGATCAATAGGCGTCCCCCTCGCCTGCTAATAGATGTGTCATTGTGGCAAAAACCACAATCTACATCCTTTCCATATACCAGTTCAGTTCTTTTTCCATTTTCTTGTACCGGAAAATAGTATTGATGATTTTCTGTAACCGGGTAAAAGCGGTCTCGCTTTTCACTACATAATCAAATGCCCTGTGGTGCATACAGTTTACGGCCACTTCAATTTTATCCTGCGAGGAGAGCATCACAACAGGAATATCCTGGTTATATATTTTTATCTTATCCAGGGTTTCCATTCCGTTTATAGCGCTTTTGTCAATACCGTCAAGATGATAGTCTAAAATGATTACATCCGGGTTGTGCGATAAATTCGCAAGGCACAACTCACCGGTAGCATACGTTTCTATGGCAAAATCGGCGTGCTGAAGGAATTCTATTTCCAGTGATTTCAGAAAAACCGCATCATCATCTACCAGGAATAGTTTTATTTGTTCATTTTTCATGCGTTTGTGTTTTTGATCGTATTGAACTCTACTGTTAATTCTATGCAGGCCTGGGCGCAAACGTTTTCAAGCTGCAAAACCATATCATGTATCCCGTCTTCCTGCTGCTGTGTGCTTGCGTATTCCTGTATCTTTTTTGCCATGTTTTCAAAATCTATACTCATGCCCATGATTGAAAAAGAAGGTATCATTTTATGCACTGCCGAATACAATGATTTCCAATCTTTATCAATCAGGCTTTTTTTCATTGTCACAACTAAAGGAGGTGTTTGTTCAAGGTACAGGGAAATCATTTCCATCATCAGGCCGGGATTCGCTTTTGTACGGTGAATCAGATAAGCAAGGTCAATACATTTTATTTTTTCACTTTGGCTCTGTACCTCTTCTTTAATGGTGGCTTTTTTCACCAGGCCCATTATTTTATTATATAGTACCCTTTCATCCACTGGCTTGGCAATATAATCATTCATTCCTACGGCTTTACATTTAGCCAGGTCCACCGTAGTGACGTCAGCGGTTAAAGCGATAATTGGAATTTTAGAATGCATCGTATTGCGGATATAATCTGTGGCTTCAAAACCATCCATTTCGGGCATCTGCAGATCCATTAAAATAATATCGTAAGACTTATTTTTCAATTTTTCGATGGCTATTTTTCCATTGTCGGCAATATCGCGTTCAAACCCGAAGTCATCCAGTAACGTTTTCATCAATAATTGGTTGAGCGCTATGTCTTCTACCACCAATACTTTAATGTTTTTAATTTCAATATCTGTTTCCTCAAACCCTGCCTCGAGTTCAGCCTGCGCTGTTGTTTTTTGGAAATCTAATGTAAAACTAAAAGATGAGCCTTCATTGATTTTACTTTTTACGCTCACTTTCCCATTCTGCTGTTCTACTAATTGTTTTACTATAGCAAGCCCTAAACCGGTGCCCCCATACAACCTGGAAGTGCCGCTGGACGCTTGCTGAAAGTTCTCAAATATCTTATCTATCCTGTTTGCAGGTATGCCGATACCGGTATCTGTCACTGCAAATTCAATGGTTACTTTCTCGTCATCTTCATTGAGTAAACTAACGCTTAGGGTAATTTTACCCTTATTCGTAAATTTCACTGCATTGCTCACCAGGTTTAAAATAATCTGGTGCAGGCGAACAGGGTCGCCGACCAGTACTTCAGGAATTTTGTCGTCATACTCTTTTACCAGTTCCAAATTCTTTTCGAGTATCTTAGGCTCAAATAAATGGAGCATCGCTGAAATAGATAAGGCCATTTTGAAGGGCGTTTCCTCGAATGTCATTTTCCCGGCATCTACTTTGGCCAGGTCAAGAATATCGTTGATAAGCACGATCAACGCATCGCCGCTCAATTTTATAGCTGTTAAGTATTCTTTTTGTTTTGCAGTAAGTTCCGTTTTCAGGACTACTTTAGTAAACCCGATAATGGCATTCATGGGTGTGCGAATCTCGTGGCTCATATTCGACAAAAACTGTTGTTTAGATTTTACAGCGTCTTCAGCTATCAATGCAGCGCCTTCAGCCTTGCTTTTTGCTTCTTCAGCTATCCCTGTGGCCAGTTCTGCAAATACCCTGGCCTCTATCAACTCGTTTTCAACTCTCTTTAAGTCAGTAATATCTCTTGCCACCACCACAGCGCCAAGCACATTTCCATGGCCATCTTTATAAACCGAAGCGTTGATCAAAACATCTGTTAGTACGCCGTCAATTATGGTTAAGGGATAATTCAACACGAGGCCTTTTGCAAAGACTTCTTTATAAACATCTTGCGCCTGGTCTTCTTCATTAAAATAAGACACAAAATTGGTGCCTATAATGTTTTCGCGACCCTTATCCGTTGCCTTCATCATTGCCTCATTTACATCCATAATAATACCCCTCGCATCAATGGTTACGAGAGGGTCCAAAGTGGCTTCTATAAGGCTCCTCGCATATTCCGAAGCCACTTTTTCCTTGTTGGCGATGATTAACTCTGCTGCACGTTTTTCTTTCTCACGGCTTTGGAATTTAAGTTCTTTATTGGCAATGATTAACTCCGCTGCACGTTTTCCTTTTTCTTCGTTTTGGAATAGAAGCTCTTTGTTGGCGATGATTAACTCCGCTGCACGTTTTTCCTTCTCTTCGTTTTGGAATAGAAGTTCCTTGTTGGCGATGATTAATTCAGCTGCACGTTTTTCTTTCTCTTCGTTTTGGAATAGAAGTTCCTTATTTGCTACAATTAACTCGGCAGCCCTTTTTTCTTTTTCATCACCCTGGAAGGCAAGTTCTATATTAGCAACATCTAATTCAGCTGCTCGTTTGCCTTTTTCTCCGTCCTGGAAGGCAAGTTCTATATTAGCAATGCCCAATTCTGTAGCCCGTTTCCCTTTCTCTTCATCCTGAAAAGCAAGTTCAACATTAGCAATCCCTAATTCTGCTGCCCGTTTCCCCTTCTCCCCGTCCTGGAAGGCAAGTTCAATATTAGCAATACCAAGCTCTGCGGCGCGTTTTCCTTTTTCTTCATTTTGGAAGGCAAGTTGTTTACGCACAACAATTAGTTCAGCCTCCAGTTTTTCCTTCCCGTCAATCAGAGAAGCAAGCTCCCCGCGGGAAATTATTAATTCCTCCCCATCTGTTTTTTTTATTTTAGCCATATTCTCATTGCCCCCTTTCTTTATTTTATTCCGTTTGAGTTTCCTACCTCTTCAACTGGACTGTGCCCTTTGTCCTTCAATTGTTTAAAATGAGAAGGCGAAAGGCCGGTAACCTTTTTAAACTGGTTGGATAAATGCGCTACACTGCTGTAGTTTAGCTTCCAGGCTATTTCAGTAATGCTTAGTTCATCGTAGATCATTAATTCCTTTATCCTCTCCACTTTGAGCGAGATAATATACTGCTCAATTGTAGTGCCCTGCACTTCTGAAAACAGGTTAGCCAGATAGGTGTAATCGTAGTTTAATTTGCTGCTCAAAAAATCGGAAAAATTTGTTTTTGTCGCTTCGTCAGTGTGATGCACCATTTCCACTATCACACTTTTTATTTTCTCGATCAATACGGCTTTCCTGTCGTCCATGAGCTCAAGCCCTGAATCGAGTAAGCCAATTTTCAATTGGTCCCGTACCTCTTCAGTCAGGGTTTCCATGATCTCAACTTCCCCTAAATCAACCACTATAAAATGTAGCCCAAGTTCTTTCAAAACCTCTTTCACCACTATTTTACAGCGGTTGCTGAACATATATTTAATGTAAATTTTCAAAAGGCTCCTTTTTTCACTTATAAGATAAGAACAAAGTTGGCTAACTTTAAGAGCCTAAATGTTACATAACTTTAGAAAAAAGTTATAAAATTCACTCTTTGTGGCAGTATCCTGCAAATAAAAAAACCGTCCCCCATGTACTGGGATGACGGTTTTTATCAATTTTTATAACTAAAGTGTCTTTACAGTTACTTAGCCTGAAATTTAGTCTTCGTACCCGCTTTTAATAACAGTTGATATCATCTTGAACTGTTTATTTGCATTGATGCAATGTGGGGCATGGGCCGGTATTACTATGCCGTTTCCTAATTTAAGAATGTATTTTTTTTCATTAATAACGACTTCGGCCTCGCCATCTATTATTTGTATATAGGTGTCGAAAGGAGAAGTTTTTTCAGCCAATTCTTCGCCCACATCAAAAGACGAAGCAGTGATATTTCCCGTTATCTTTTTGATAATAGTCCTGCTTACCACAGCGTTCGGTACATATTCGATGATTTCAACGATGATATGTACTTTTGATTTTTCAATTTCCGGAGAAACTGAACCGATACTTTTTTCTCCAATATTAAGAGAGTCTTTTATTAATTTTTCCATTTTTTGTACCCCCTATAAGAAGTGGGTAAAGGTATGCAACTTTAACGGGTCAGTAGTTATGTAATTTTTTAAAAAAGTTATATAATTCATATATTTTCAAGTGAGTTACGCTTTTTGTCTTTAAGTGATTTAAAAAAGGAAGGCGTTAAACCTGTTATTTTCTTAAACTGGGCTGAGAGATAGGCTACGCTGCTGTAGTGTAGTTTCCAGGCTATTTCCGTGAGGTTAAGTTCATCATACATGATCAACTCTTTTACTTTTTCAATCTTATGAATAATGATAAAATGCTCTATCGTAACACCTTCTGTTTCTGAAAAAAGACTGGCGAGGTACGTATAATCATAGTTCAGTTTTTCAGCCAGATATTCTGAAAATTTTATTTTGGGCAATTCATCGCTATAATGAACCATCTCGACGATTATATTCTTGATTTTTTCTATCAGCATGGATTTCTTGTCATCCATGAGTTCCAGTCCCGATTTGAGCAAAGCGGCCTTTATTTGCCCCCGCTGTTTCTCAGTAATATTTTCCATTAAATCCACTTCCCCCAAATTAACGGCAAGATAATGAAGCCCGAGTTTTTTTAACTCTTCCCTCACTATCATCTTGCAGCGGATGCTTACCATGTATTTGATATAAAGTTTCATCGTTTTTCCTTATCGGGTATGTTGTTTTTTGGTATTAATAACCCTGATAACATATTATTATGCATCAGGGTTCTTATTTACAGATATTGAATGTACTATACAAATTCAGAATACTCTATTTAATATAATTTCATTCAAGTTAATTATTTTTGGGATATCAGTTTGCCTGATTGTATTATTTGGTTATTGTCAATCACTTTATAGAAATATATACCTGATGGCAGGCTGCCGGTTTCAATGGTAGTAGTTTGGCTGGTAATGTTTGTATAAATCACCTCTGCCCCTAAAACGTTGTAAATACTTAATTCGCATTGATTTATTTTCAGCGCATCGTTTATTACTATATTCACAGAGGTTGAAAAAGGGTTAGGGTAAAAGGTAACGGCATTACTTGTATTTCCTGCCTCAAACGGAGCGATACCTGTGGTAGTAGGAGATATTGAAAGGGATACATCCTTAGAAGTAATTGATGGGGAACAAGTTCCAGATACAACTACATTATAATCGCTCGCTGAATCAGCGGCAGTGATAGATTTAATTGTAATCATATCAGATGTAGCGCCTGAAATATTTCCCGTATTAGTTAAATTTACGTTTCCTTTTCTCCACTGATAAGTAAGATCGGTTCCAGTAGCCATTACCCCCATATAAATTGTGGTTCCTTCTTTTACTGTTTGGTCCATAGACAATGAGGAAATACCTGGGGCGGTATTAATAGTTAAAGAAACATTTTTTGACGAGTCCTTTGAACATGCCCCGCTAACAACGACATTATAGTTATTTGCAGCATCTGTTGCGGCCACAGAACTAATCATAAGCGCATCAGATGTTGCACCTGAAATACCCCCTCCATTAGTTAAGTTCACAGTTCCCTTTCTCCATTGATATGCCAGTCCGGTTCCAGTGGCAGTTACATTAAAGCTAATTGAACTTCCGGAACATATTATATGATCATCTGGCGCTGAAGTAATAACCGCAGCAGCATTAATTGTCAAAGAAACGTTCTTTGATGAATCAGTTGAACATATTCCTGTGATAAGAACATTATAGTCAGAAGCTGCATCGGAAGCTGTGATTGATTTTATTGTGAGCATATCTGAAGTCGCGCCTACAATATTTGCCCCATCAATTAAATTTACACTACCTTTTCTCCATTGGTATGTTAGCCCTGTACCTGTTGCGGTTACTGTAAATCCTACCGAACTTGCAGTGCAGGCAGCCACATCATCCGGGCTTGCAGTAATAGCAAGGGCGGCGTTTACTGCCAATGTAACATCAGATGAAGTATCATTTGGCCCGTTTGCCCCGGTAACTACAACATTATAATCTGATGCAGTATCTGCGGCGGCTACCGAATTAATGGTAAGCGTATCAGAAGTAGCGCCT
>Ga0206827_1074_pt1 | contig 23356 bp, 23 predicted proteins | sample Alteio_BWOrgCont_77_FD_152852 | JGI IMG/M metagenome (GOLD analysis project Ga0206827, IMG submission 152852) | Enriched cells from forest soil in Barre Woods Harvard Forest LTER site, Petersham, Massachusetts, United States -... | ecosystem: Environmental > Terrestrial > Soil > Temperate forest >...
AGCTCCGCTTGGAGGTTTCTTTCTCGACGGCCAACATGCACTTGCGTTGGTGCAGATGGCAAGCGGCATATTCTTTGCCGCGCTACAGCTGGCTGCCCCGGCGATGGCGGCGACGATGCTGGTCGAGGTGGCGGTGGCGCTGGTGGGAAAGATGTCGCCGCAACTGCCGGTGATGGCCATCACGGTTCCGGCAAAGACGATTACAGGCTACGTCATTCTGCTCGGATCGCTGGCGCTGTGGCCGCGTTTCATCGAGAGCCATTTCAGCCGGCTGCTTGACCTAGCCGAAGGCATGGTGCGGCACGTATGAGCGGAGAGCGCACAGAGCGGGCAACTCCGCGGCGCCGGCAGAAGGCGCAGCAGCAGGGAGATCGCGTGCGCAGCCGCGAGCTTACCGCGGCTTTCGGCATGCTTGCCGGCGTTCTGGTTCTGGGTGGCGTCTCGCCGCATTGGGCGTCGATGTGGAGCGGACTTATGACGCAGGTGCTTGCGCTTGGCTCGCCTGCAGTGTGGCACGACGATCAGGTGATGCAGACGGCGCTTGCCCTGCGCCATGTTGCATTGATCGCGATATCACCTTTGCTGATTCTGGCGTTGGCGGTTGCCGGAGCCGCGTTGCTGGTTGCCGTCGCGCAGGGCGGAGGCGTGCAGTTTTCCGCGCAGGCGCTGCAGCCCAAGTTTTCCCGCCTCAATCCCGCGACGAATATCAAGAACATTGTTTCCATGCAGGGCGCATCGCGCCTGGCGAAATCGCTGTTGCCCGCAGGGGTGATGGTCATCCTGGGCATCCACAAGGTGGAAGGCCAGACAAGCCTGCCGCCGATGAGCATTGCGCACCTGCCGCGCATGTTTTCCTCCGCCTATGACCTGCTGCTCGACACCGCATGGATCCTGGTTGCCTGGTCGGGGATCGATTACATCGTGCAGTGGCGCAGCTGGGAAGGCCGCATGCGGATGAGCAAGCAGGAGATCCGCGAAGAGATGAAGGAGAGCGAAGGCAGCCCGCAGGTGCGCAGCCGCATTCGCGGCCTGCAGCGCCAGATGCGCCGCCGCAAACTGAAGGCCGATGTGAAGCGCGCGACGGTGGTCATCACGAACCCAACGCATTATGCCGTTGCTTTGAGCTTCGATTTCGAAACGATGGAACCGCCGAAGGTCCTGGCCAAGGGGCGCAATCTGCTGGCTGAGCAGATCAAGGGCGAAGCGCGCTGGGCGGGGGTGCCCATTGTCGAAAATCCACCGCTGGCGCGCTCTCTCTATCGTTCGGTCGCGGAAGGCCAGTCGATTCCTGTGGACCTGTATGCGGCGGTTGCCGCGATTCTTGCCTACCTTTATCGCAAAGAGGTCGAAGAGAAGGTGCGCCGCCAGCGCGCAGCAGAGCAGGCGCAGCGAAATGCCACGTCCGCCAAACGGCGTTCTACGCCTACGAAGGAGATGTCATGAGTTCTGCCGCAGTCGTTTCTCGATCCTCCCCTGCAGGTACGGCAGCAGCGGAGAGCCTGGCTAGCCGCTTGCTGAGGCTGGGCAAGAACCTTTCGCTGCCGGTCGGCGCCATCAGTGTCATCTTCGTGATGCTGATTCCGGTGCCATCGTTCGTGCTCGATCTTTTGCTGGCATGCTCCTTTTCGGCTTCAGTCCTGGTTTTTCTCTCGGCCGTGCAGGTGCGGCGGGCCGTGGACTTCTCGGTCTTCCCCAGCCTGCTGCTGCTGCTGACGCTCTTCCGCCTGTCGCTGAATATTGCTTCCAGCCGGCGCATTCTGCTGCATGGGGGCGAGGGAACGGCGGCGGCGGGCAATGTGATTGAGGCCTTCGGTCAGTTTGTCGTCGGCGGAAATTACGTTGTCGGTTTTGTGCTGTTTCTGGCTCTGATTGCAATTCAGTTTCTCGTCGTCAGCCACGGCGCGGTGCGCACGGCTGAGGTGACGGCGCGCTTCACGCTCGATGCCCTGCCGGGAAAGCAGATGGCGATTGACGCCGATCTGAATGCGGGGTTGATTGACGAAGCCGCGGCCAGAAAGCGCCGGCAGGCAATTGCCCAGGAATCGGAATTTTATGGCGCGATGGATGGCGCGGCGCGCTTCAGTCAACGCGATGCCCTGGCAACGATTCTCATCACCGCGATCAACATTGTCGCCGGTCTGCTGATCGGCGTGCTGCAGCAGGGCGTGGCGCTTTCCGACGCTGTCAAGACCTATACCGTGCTCACCGTCGGCGACGGGCTGGTGACGCTGATCCCGTCTCTGCTTGTGTCAGTGGCGGGTGGCATGGTGCTGACCCGCGCGAATTCCGCCAATGGCTTGACCGCCGACCTGGGCACGCAGCTCTTTCGTCGCGGGGCGACTCTGTACATTGCCAGCGGCGTTCTTGGCGCGCTTTGCCTTGTGCCGGGGCTCCCGAAGTTTGCCTTCCTGCTGCCGGCCGCGGGCCTCGGTTATCTGGGCTGGCAGATCTCGCGCAAGCCTGCTGAAGAGGCCATCGCCGAGCCTGAGCGCAAGCAGGCGGCCGACAAGGCGCAGGCCGAGAATATTGCTACGCTGCTCAAGGTCGATGAGCTGAGCCTCGAAATCGGTTTTCAACTGATTCCTCTGGTCGACGAGAAGCAGGGCGGCCAGATGCTGGCGCGCGTGCGTGCCCTGCGCAAGCACTTGGCGACTGAACTCGGTTTTCTTGTGCCGCCGATTCATATCTCGGACAACCTGCGTCTCAGGCCGCGCGAGTATGTCTTTTCGCTGCGGGGTCTGGAGATTGGCCGCTGGCAGACGGAAGGCAACGCGCTGCTGGCGGTCAGCGCGGAATCGGACGCGCATCCTCTGCCGGGAAAGCAGACGCAGGAGCCGGCGTTTCAGGTACCGGCGCGCTGGATCTCGCCATCGCTCGAGAGCCAGGCGATCGCCGCCGGCTATTCCGTGGTCGACACCGTCACTGCGATCAGCACACATCTCGCAGAGATGATCCGCCAGCATGCGCATGAATTGCTTGGGCGCGCGGAGACGAAGCGACTGCTCGACACGCTGAACGAGTCTCATCCGAAGCTCGTCGAAGAACTGGTGCCGAAAGTATTGACGCTGGGCGAAGTGCAGAAGGTTCTGCAGCAGCTTCTGCGCGAGCAGGTCTCGATCCGCGATCTTGGCTCGATTCTCGACGTGCTGATTGAAACGGCCGCGGTCAACAAAAACTTGCCGCATATGGTCGAAGTCGTGCGCCAGGCGCTGGGCCGACGCATCATTCAGCCGCTTCTTGAGAGCGACGGCAGCCTGCGCGTTCTGCAGATGGACCCGGCATTTGAAGAGGAGCTGATCGAATCGCTGCAGGGAGAAGTAGGTGGACGCATGCTGACGGACGGCCGCGCGCAGCACACCCCGTGGCTCAAGCGCTTTGTCGATTCTGTGAAGCAGCTAATTGGACCGCAATCCTCGATGGCCCTCCCCGTGCTCCTCTGTCCGAGTCCGGCACGCTTCTACCTTCGCCGCTGGCTGGAATCGATTTTGCCGAGAGTCGTGGTCATCTCTCCGGCAGAGATTCCAGCAGATGTGAGGGTGCGGTCGATTGGCATTGTCCGGTAAGGCGACATACTCCCTCGCTCTGGAAGTCGTAGTTGCGGAATGAAAACGGAAATGGATGAAAGTCCGAGTGAAAACAATATGCAGAACATGGGATCTATCGAAGATCGGTCGGCAGTAGAAGAAGAGTCCAGACAGAGAGCCCTGGTGATGTCGTTGTCGAGACCCTGTGAAGCAGAACCGAAGCCGGCGCGTGCCGTTGAGAAGAAGGGCGCGTACTCCGAGGCTGCAGTCAGCAGCCGCTTTACACCGGAAGAAGAGCGCGTCATGGTAGAGCACCTGCCGATTGTGCGCTACATTGCGCGGCGGATTCATGAGCGTCTTCCGCAGCACGTGGAGATGGAAGAGCTGGTCAGCGCGGGTGTGCTCGGGCTGATGGACGCCTTCCAGAAGTTCGATCCGGCGAAGAAGGTGCAGTTTCGCAGCTATGCGCAATTCCGTATCCGCGGAGCGATTCTGGATAGTTTGCGAACCCTTGACTGGAGCCCGCGTGACCTGCGCCGCAAGGGCCGCGCCATCGAGCAGGCCATGCGCGCCCTCACGGTGCGGCTTGGCCGCTCTCCGTCCGAGCAGGAGATTGCCGGCGAACTGCAGATGGAACTCGGCGACTATCAGCAATTGCTCGGCGAGTTGAAGGGGCTGGAGATCGGCACGCTGCATCTTGAGCGATCCGAGGATTCTGGAGAGGAAGAGCTGGCTTATGTACCGAACCGCCCGGAGGATGACCCGCTCTTCCGCTGTCTGCAGGGCGAGATGCGGCAACGGCTTGCCGAGGCAATCGGAGATTTGCCGGAGCGTCAGCGGCTGGTGATGACCCTTTATTACTACGAAGAGATGACGATGAAAGAAATCGGCCTCACGCTGGGGGTAGTCGAGTCGCGTGTCTCGCAGATTCACGCTTCGGCAGTCCTGCATTTGCGCAGCATGCTGGCTGACCTGGCAGCGAAATCAGCCGGCTTGCAAAAGCCAGGCAGTAAGCGCACGAACGCACGAAAAGCTTTGCCCGCAAAGGAGTAGCAAAATGGAAAAGAGCCTGAAGCAGGACGAAATCGACGCATTATTTCAGGCAGCGCGCTCTCGCTCGCAGGCGGCATCGCAGGAGACGCGCGCCCGCGTGCAGCCCTACAGTTTTTCCCGCGCCGGGCAGATCGGCAATGAGCAGATGCGCGCCATCAGCCTGCTGAACGACATCTTTGCCCGCAACCTCACGCACAATCTCGGCGTCTGGCTGCGCAGCCGCTTTCATGTAACCCTGGTTTCTGCCGAGCAGATGCCGTTCAACGAATTCATGCTGCGGATTCCCGACCTGGCCTATGTCAGCTCGGTTCGACTCGAGCCGCTGCGCGCGCTTTCGGTACTCCAGCTTGATCTCGCACTGGCTCCGCCGATGATCGATCTGCTGCTGGGCGGCGATGGAAAGCCGGACCGGGTGCGCGAGCTGACGGATATCGAAGAGTCCATTCTTACCAGCGTAGCCGAGGTCATCTGCCGCGAACTCAGCGCGGCATGGCAGCCGGTTGGCTTGACCTTCATCTTCGAGCGCAGGCAGCTGCACACGCAGATCGCGCGCGTGATGCCAGTGTCGGAGAAGACGCTTTGCCTGAGCTTCGAGGTGCGCATGCCCGCCGCGAGCGGCATTTTGAACCTGGCTTTTCCAGCCGTGGTTTCAAATACTGTCTTGCGGCGCCTGGTGGGAGACTGGAGCCGCCAGCACAGGCATTCACCGGAGAACCGCCAGCGGATGCAGGAGCGCGTCGCGCTGGTGAAGGTCGGCGCGGCGCTGCAGCTCCCTCCGGTAAGTATTGCCGGGCGGGAGCTCGAAGATCTCCATGAAGGCAAGATCCTGAAGCTGCCCATGGTCGCTTCCCGGGCGGCAGAGCTCCGCATTGCGGGTGTGCCGTTGTTTGAAGGATATCCGGTGAGTCACGAAGAGCAGCGGTGCGCTCACCTTGTCGAGATCGCAGCTCAAGCAGCTGCAAATGCATAAGAACCGGAGGTCGGATGAAGACTTTTCTTGATGCGTGGTTGTTGGAAGCCCCGATGGGGCTGAGCCAGGAGCTGGCGGGAACGGTAAAGCTGGTCCCCGTCGATGCGGTGGCGGAGACCAAGGATTCTTTTTCCATGCGAGTCGAGCTGCAGGGAGGCTTTGCAGGAAGCTTCTGGGTTGTGGCGGATGCCGCGGCATTGACCCGCCTGTTTGTTGCGGCCCGTGTAACACCTGATGAGCAGGACCGGGCGCGCGATGTCGGCCTTTGGCAGGGCATTCTTCAGCAGGTGGCGGAGCGCGCTGCGAAGTCGGCGACCAGAAATTCCGGGTCGGCAACATCGGTCGCTGGTGTTCGCGAAGCGGCGCGTCCAGCCGGAATGTCGCAGGCAGTCTATGAACTACGCTATGGCGAGACCTCGGTTCGCGTTTCGTTTTCGGATGAGACAAGACCGGCGACGGAGAAAAGGCCGATGGAGAATACGATTCCTGCGAGCCTGCCGGCGCGCGGCGTCGAATTGCTGCTGGACGTAGAACTCGAGGCTTCGCTGAGGTTTGGCTCGAAGGAGATGCCGCTCGGCGAGGTATTGGAACTGGGCCCGGGCGACGTGGTGTCGCTCGAGCGGCACGTCTCCGACCCGGTGGATTTGATTGTGGGCGACAAGATTGTGGCTCGCGGCGAAGTCGTTCTCGTCAATGGAAATTTCGGGCTGCGCATCACCGAAGTTGCCGAGCCAAGGAAATCACTGGAGAGCATCCGATGCCTGTTTTGATGAAGCGCTCGCTCGATCGGCTAAATTTGCAACGCACGGCGAAGGAAGCCGCGGCGCATAGCGATTTGTCTGGCCCTCTTGAATCGGCCGGGACTTCGGCCGCCCTTTTGCCGCAGTGCGGCAATCCAAGGTGCCGGAGCGGATGGATGAAGCTCTGGCGCAGTCGTCAAAGCCCTGTGCTTGAAGGAAAATGGGCCTGCAGCCAGGCGTGCATGCAGGAGATGGTGCAGGCGGCCATTCTGCGTGAAGCCGGAGAGCTGAATTCCCACCCCTCGCAAAGAGTTGTGCATCAGCATCGGGTGCCGCTTGGATTGGTCTTGCTTTCCCGAGGCGTCATCACCCAGGAGCAGCTCCGAAAAGCTTTGGAGGAGCAGAGAAAGGCGGGCACCGGCAGATTGGGAGGATGGCTGATCCGGCGAAAAGCGGTTGATGAGGAACAAGTCACGCGCGCGTTGAGCGCGCAGTGGAATTGTCCTGTGTTGACGGGCTCACCGCACGATCCGGTCGCGATGGCGCCCGCATTTCCACGTCTGCTGATCGACAGCTTCGGCGCTGTGCCCCTGCGTCTGGCGGGGCGCGACCTCTTGTATGTTGCCTTCGAAGACAGCATTGATCGCTGCCTCGTCCTGGCGGTCGAACGGATGTTGGGATTGAAGGTCGAAGCCGGATTGCTGAATGAATCGGAATTTCGCCGTGTGCAGCAGGAAGTCCTGCGGGCGCCTTTTCCTAAAACGCGGTTGCTTGAAGCGGCGAACATGCGCGGACTGGTTCACGCGTTTACGTCGATGCTTGAAGAGCGCAAGGCCGTGCGCTCGCAGATTGTTCGCGTGCATGACTATTACTGGCTGCGGATATGGCGCAATCCGGCCGCGACTGAAGGTCGTGGAAGTGTGCCGGCTGCAGAAGATGTGGAAGACATGGTGTGCTCGCTCGCTCCGGGCGAATGATCATCGCTGGCTAGCGGGATCGGAGAAGTTGCCGATAAAGGCAGTGGAGCGAGGAAAGTTCATGAGTGAAATTGCTGCCCTTATTGTCGACGATTCTTCCGTGATGCGAAAGATCGTTGAGAGGGCCTTGCGCCAGGCCGGACTGCCTTTGAGCAAGGTACACGAAGCATCGAGCGGCCTGGAGGCGCTGGATGTGTTGAGGAGCGAGCGCGTCCAGCTGATACTCTCCGATATCAACATGCCGATGATGGACGGTCTGGAGTTTCTCCGCCAGCTGCGCTCACAGGCGCTGGCCCCCGAGGTTCCTGTCGTAATGATCACCACGGAGAGCAGCGAGGAGCATGTGAAAGAGGCCATCGTTGCCGGTGCGCAGGGCTATATCCGCAAGCCCTTCACTGCTGAACAAGTCAAAGACCGCGTTCTTCCCCTGCTGGACCTTGCATAGCTTGATCTCATTGGCTCAATCCATTCTGGAGAAAATTATGGCAACACCGGCTCGTGAACGATTGCAGGAGAGCGCACATGTGCTGCATCTGGATGATGCAGCGGATGAAGTTTTTCGTCTCATGATGGGCGCGCCCTGTCTGCCCGTGGAAGAGAGTGTGGCCGAGGGCGGCGAAACGATTACAGCCGTGATCGGGCTGGCAGGAGTGATGAGCGGAGCCTGTACGCTTCGTTGTGATCTCGAAACAGCGCTGCGTATGGCCGAATGCATGGTTGGCACTCGTCCGCTCGAACTGGATGCCATGGTCAAGGATGCAATCGGAGAGGTGTGCAACATGGTGGCCGGAGCATGGAAGGGAAGGCATGCGAGGCTTGCCGGCGGCTGCATGCTGTCGACTCCGGCCGTGGTCACCGGAGCCAACTATCAGCTGCATATGCAGCAGCAGGAGTTCCGTATCGACCGCCGTTACTGCTTTGAAGAACACATCGTCGGCATCAGCATTATCTGCGAATCGATCCAATAGCAGGGCATCGCCGCGGCGCAGACTTAACATTCCCTAATCTTCCTCCCCTCCCTCTGGCCTCACTCTTGCACTTCTTCATGGCAGAGGAGATCAAAGGTGGACAGCGGCTACTACGCAGCTTTTTCCGGATTGCTGGCGCGCACCGAAGCGCTCGATTCGGCGGCCAGCAACCTGGCAAACGCCAACACCAGCGGATTCCGCGCGGAGCGGGAATACTTCCGCAATGCCATCGTCGGGCCTGACGCGCTCAATTCCCAGGTCAACAAGGTCGTCAACGATTTCGGCGTGCTCGGCGGCAACCGTCTCGACCTGGGACAGGGCGCCCTCACGCACACAGGCAATCCGCTTGACCTGGCCATCGAGGGAGCGGGCTTCTTTGCGATTCAGACCAAACAAGGCGTTCGCTACACCCGCGATGGTTCCTTCCGGCGCTCATCGGACGGCACATTGATTACGGCAGCCGGTGAGCCGGTCCTGAATGCGCAGAACAAGCCTATTCAAATTCCAACCGGCGACATCACGGTCGGCATGGACGGAGCCGTCTCCGTTGCCAACGCGGTTGCGGGCAAGGTTGCGCTCTTCGATTTCCCCCCGCAGGATCTGATTCCCGAGGGAACGAACCGCTACACGTTAGCTGCAGGGACGAAGCCTGTGCTGACCACGGCGGCCATTCATCAGGGAGCGCTTGAGTCTTCAAATCAGGATGTCATTCAGGGAACCCTTCAACTCATCCTCGTGCAGAGGCAGGCGGAGATGATGCAGAAGGCGCTTTCCATCTTCCACGGCGACTTTGACAAGACGGCGAGCGAAGACCTGCCGAAAGTCTAGACACAACATTTTCAGATCAGGAGAGATACATGATCCGGGCACTGTATACGGCAGCAAGCGGAATGAGCGCGCAGCAGCTCAATCTCGACACCATCGCGAACAATCTCGCCAACTCGTCAACCTCGGGCTTTCGCCAGCGGCAGCTGCAGTTTCAGGACATGATCTACCAGAACCTGGTCACGCCGGGTGCGGCGCAGAGCCTGCAGACGGTCTCGGCCGGTCTGCAGGTGGGCCTCGGAACCAAGTCTGCTGCCACCGAAATCATTATGACGCAGGGCGACCTGAACAACACCGGCAACCCGCTCGATCTTGCGATCCAGGGCAATGGATTCTTCCAGATCTCGCGCCCTGACGGCACCATTGCATACACCCGCGCCGGAAGCTTCCATCTGAATAATCAGGGCCAGGTCGTCACCATCGATGGCGATCCGGTAGTTCCGAACATTACGATTCCGCCCAACGCGACGTCAGTGACGATTACCCAATACGGCGTGGTCAATGCAACGCTCCCGGGCCAGCAGAACCCATCGCAGCTTGGACAGTTCCAGCTGGCCACATTCGCCAATCCGGAAGGAATGAACAGCATCGGCTCCAATCTCTTCCAGGCAACGCTTTCTTCCGGCGATCCAGTGCTCGATGTGCCGGGCGGCACACAGGGTCTCGGTACGCTGCAGCAGGGCTATCTTGAAAACTCGAATGTCGATGTCGTCACCCAGTTCGTGCAGATGGTGCTGGCACAGCGCGCATATGAGAGCAATTCAAAGGTCATCCGCGCAGCGGATGACATGTACAGCCAAGTCAACAACATGGCACGGTAGGCGACGATGAGGCGAATCCTGTTACTTGCGTCGATCGTTCTCCTCTGCATCCAGGCGGCACGCAGCATAGCCGCCGCCCCTCCGGGGCAGGGTTCTCGCACGGATCACTACATTACCGATGCCGTGCTGCACCGCAGGTGGGCCGTGGTTGCCGACTCCACCCACCCGGAACGACCCTGGACGCTCGAAGAGGTGCCGTGGAAGAACGAGCCAAATAAGCCGGCACGGGCAAAGGCGGGTGCATTCACAGGGGACATGCCGCTGATTCCGGCGGGCGCCAGAGTCCGGCTCTGGCGCAAGGGTGACGGCGCAAGTATTGAACTCACTGGAACGGCACTCGAATCCGGCATGGCGGGGCAGACGATCCACGTGAGAACAGGATCGCGTGGGACCGTGCTCGAGGGCCAGGTGCGCGGCGAGGATTCGGTTGAATTGTCTAATTCAGCAAAATGGCAGGGCAAATTGTCGGACGGATGGAGCCAATGAGGATCAAGAGATATGGTCGGAGTCTTTGCCTCGTGGCGTGGCTGTTCTGCGGCGTGAGCGTCGCATTGGCGCAAGGCGCCGACCGGAAGCAGGAGAAAGCCCCCAAGCCCACGCCGCCGGACATAGCGCTCGACGCCTATATCGAGCGCGTCAGAGCCGAAAGCGCTGCCGAAGTGCGCACGCCCGGTGCCATCTGGACACCAGATGGCCGCTTAGCGCGCCTTTCTTCCGATGTAAAGGCCTCACGTGTTCACGACCCCATCGCGATTGTTGTTTCAGAGAGCCTGGCCGCGTCGACCGACGGCACGGTGAAGAATTCGCGCGCCTCGAATGCCAGTTCGCAGATCTCGGCGCTCTTCGGCAAGCTTTCCGCTGGAAATGCGCTCAACAATCTTCTGAACCAGACTTCGGCTTCCGCCCTGAGCGCGCAAGGGCAAAGCGTGACGAACTCAAGCCTGAGCACAATTGTCGGCGGAGAAGTGGTCGATATGCTGCCGAACGGCATGCTCGTGATTCAGGCGGTGCGGCAGTTGACATTCAATCAGCAGACGCAGCTCATCAAGCTGCGCGGCCTGGTGCGTCCCGAGGACGTCAGCCCGCAGAACCAGGTGCTTTCGACGGCGATCACCAGCCTTGAACTCGAAGTCGTCGGCAAAGGCATCATCAACGATTACACCTACCGCCAGAATCCGGTGGTTCGCTTTATCGAGAAGCTGCTGGTCTTTTAGGAGCCATATTCAATGCGTTATCACGGAAATCTCTGCTCGCTGCTGCTTGCCATGGTCGCTTTACCGTCCTTGGGGACGGCTTCCGTTCCCTCCGGCACACAGAGGGCGAGGCTCGCCCGTGTGAAAGACGTGGCCACGGTGGAGGGCGTCCGCGACAACCAGCTCATCGGTTATGGAATCGTCGTCGGCTTGCGCGGAACAGGCGACAGCCAGCAGACGGTCTTTCCGATACAGACACTGATTTCGACCCTGGAGCGGATGGGCGTCAATCTGCAGCAATCGCCGCAATTGTCGACGATGCGCACGCAGAATATGGCGTCGGTATTCATCTCGGCGACGCTGCCCGCCTTCGCCCGCCCCGGCAACAAGCTCGACATCACTGTGTCCTCGGCCGGCGACGCGCGCAGCCTTGAGGGCGGACTTCTGCTCCTGACCCCTCTCTACGGACCGGACGGGCAGATCTATGCCGAAGCGCAGGGGCCTCTGGTTCTGGGCGGATACGCAGTGGCCAGCAACGGCAATCTGAAGCAATATAACCATCCCACCACGGCGCGCGTGCCGGATGGAGCGATGGTCGAACGTTCGGTTCCGCTTGACCTGACGAAGATGCGCACCCTCTCGCTGCTGCTGAACGACGCCGACTTCCGCACTGTGGAACTGATGGCGGCTGCCATCAACAAGGAGATGGCGCGCTCTGTCGCGCATGCCGTGGACAGCCGGCGGATCACGCTCGAAGTACTGCCGACGGAGGATGTCCCGGCCTTTCTGGCACAGGTCGAATCGGTGGAAGTAGAAACGTACCCGCGCGCGAAGGTCGTCGTCAATGAACGGACCGGAACGGTTGTGATCGGCGGCGATGTCCGCCTGCAGCCGGTCTCGATCCTCCACGGCGGGCTGTCGGTCAATGTTGTCACCGAGTACCAGGTCTCGCAGCCCAATCCCTTCGGACAGGGTACGACCCAGGTGGTGCCTCAGACGACGATCCAGGCCCAGGAGCAGCCGGCAAACCGTATCGAATTGAAACAGGGAGCGACGGTCGACACGCTGGTCGAAAACCTGCAGCAGATCGGGGCCACGGCGCGCGACATCATTTCCATTCTTCAGGCCATGAAAGAAGCTGGAGCGCTCGAAGCAGAACTGGAGGTCTTATGAGCAGCATCTCTCTTTCCGGACTGGCTCCGGCGCCGGAAACCACGCAGCAGAATCCCCGGCTTGCGTCAGCGGCGCACGAGTTTGAGGCCAGCCTGATGAAGGAATTTCTCAAGCCGTTGCAACACGATAGCCTCTTTGCCGACGACGGAAAGAAAGGCGATGATGACAGCGGAGGAAGCGCCGAGGCCCTGATGAGCTTTGGGGCGGATGCGATGGCCAAGGCCCTCTCAGTGCATGGCGGCTTTGGCATTGCGCAGAAGATTGTCGACCACTTCAAGGCGACGACAAGTCCTTCGCAGAAGGGCACAAAAAGCGGCACGGTTCATTTCTGAAAAATTTCTAAGAAAACAGCGCGCAAAGTTACTAAAGTTTGCTATTTGCCTGCCGATACATGGAATGAGGAAAGAACCGCAATGAACGTAAACGATGGACTGCATGGGTTGCCGGATGCGCTGGGCATATCAAAGGCATCTCCGGTTTCCGCTACGCAACCGCAGCAGCAGGCAGCTTTCTCGGCTGCTGCGAATCCGATTCAGGACCACACTGAGGTCAGCACTGCAGCCAGTCTGGCGCACCAGGCAATGTCTGTTCCCGATGTGCGCATGGACAAGGTGGCAGCCGTACAGCAGGCGCTGGCCAACGGTACCTATCAGGTAAGCGCGGGCGATGTTGCCGATAAACTTCTCCGCCAGATGATGGGCGAGTAAGAGCCTTCTATGTCTTCCATCGCCGGCACCTCATTCTCAGTTGTGAACCTTCTGGATCGCGCCATTGGCGCGCTGGCCAAGACGGATACAGCCTCGCTGACCGAAGTGCTGACTGACTGCAGCCGCGCGGAGATTCCGGATTCTCAGGAAGAATTCAGCCGGGCGCTTACGCAGCAGGCGGCCTTTGAGAAAGTGTTGGAGCAAACGCGCCGGAACTTGACCTTTCTTCGCGGTGAAGAAGACAACTTTCGCTACGGCCGAGGTCGAGGCCGCAATGCATAGAACAACCATCCTCTGGGAAGGCAACCACCATGGCGACACTGAATACAGCCTTTAGCATTGCGACGGGCGCTCTGGACGCGGAGCAGGCGGCGCTCAATATCATCGCGAACAACACAGCAAACGCCAATACTCCGGGCTATACCAACGAACTTCCGCAGTGGCAGGCGAACGATCCAGTGACGATCGACGGAACCACCTATGGGCAGGGCGTGACCATGACCGGGGCTTCCTCGCAACGCGACCTGGTGCTGGAACAGCGCATTCAGCAGCAGACCCAGCTACAGCAGGGAACCGACTCCCGGCAGGCGGCGCTTGAAGCGGTGCAGAATATCTTCAGTGCGGCCACGTCTGCTTCCTCTTCCACCTCTTCGCTCGATATCGGAACGAGCATTTCCGGATTCTTCAGCGCGCTTTCGCAGCTGCAGTCCAATCCGGCTGACAACTCGCTGCGGCTGTCCGTGCTGAGTGCTGCAACGACTCTCGTGAACTCTTTTCAATCGGCATCCTCGCAATTGACGCAGGAGCAGGGTTCGCTCGATCAGCAGAGCGCAACGATTGTGACCCAGGTAAATTCGTTGACTCAGGCGATTGCCCAGTTGAACAGCCAGATTTCGCAGACCTCCGGGAAAGGCGACGCCGGACAGCTCGAAGATCAGCGTCAATATGACATTCAGCAGCTCTCGCAGCTCGTCGGGATTCACGAGATCACCACGGAAGACAATAGTCTGACCATCACTACCTCCAGCGGGGCTCTGCTCGTATCAAAGGGGCAGGCATTTTCGCTGAGCACCTCCGTGTCGGGAGGCGTGACTCATATCTCCGACTATCAGGGCAATGACATCACCACTGCGCTGGCGAGCGGTGGCGGCCAGTTGGGCGGTCTTCTGACCGTGCGCGACCAGGACATTCCGCAGATACAAAGCACGCTCGATACGCTGGCCTTCAATCTGGGGACTGCGTTGAACAGCGCCAACCAGGCAGGATCGGATGCAAACGGAAACGCAGGCGGCCCGATCTTTAACCTGCCCGCAACCGCTACCGGAGCTGCAAGCTCGATTTCCGTGGCGATCACGAACCCGGCGCAGATTGCGGCCGCCGCTGCGGGCAACGGCTCGTCGGATGACGCGAATCTGGAGAACATGCTCCAACTGCAGAACCAAAATATAGCCGGCGGCACTACTCCATCGAGTTACTATTCCAGCTTCGTCTCGGCTCTCGGCAGCCTGGTGTCTCAGGTTTCTACCGAGAACACGGGGCAGCAGGCCTCTCTGACGCAGTTGCAGACGCAGCGGGATTCACTCTCCGCAGTAAACCTGAACGACGAAGCAGCGGCCCTTGAAAATCTCCAGCAGGCATATCAGGCCGCTTCCAAGGTGTTTACGATTCTCGACACGGTCATGGCTTCGGCCCTCAATCTCGGCGTAGAAACTACCGTCTCTTAAGGACCAGAACGATGAGATTTGATCCCTTTTATCTGAACAGCGCCGTGGCTTCGCTCGACCAGACGTCGGCGGTCGAGCAACAGCTCACGAATGAAATTTCAAGCGGCACACGGGTGAACTCGCTGAGCGACGATCCCGTGGCTGTCGGCGAAAACGTCCTGCTCAGCTCGCAGCTGAATCTCAATGACAGCTTTTCTCAAACAGAGAGCTCGACGGTAGGCATGCTGCAAGTGACAGATTCCACCTTGGGCAGCGTAGTTTCACAGCTCACGCAGGCCATTTCTCTGGCGACGGAAGGCAACAACGGCACTCTCAATGCGAGTGATCTGCAATCAATTTCCAGCCAGATCTCCGGGATTCGGGACGAGGTTCTCTCTCTGGCAAACACAACCTATATGAACCGGTATGTCTTTTCCGGCAGCCAGGGAGGCACAACGCCATATAGCCTGAGCTCCGCCGTGACGCCAAACACCGTCACCTATAACGGCGACACGGTTACGTCGTACATCACGACGCCGAATGGCCAGAAGATTCAGACAAATGTTCCCGGCAGCCAGATCTTCAGCGATCCCACCAACAATGTCCTGCAAACATTGAATAATCTGGTCGCCGATTTCTCCTCGGGAACTGCTTCACCGTCCGCCGTTTCCGACACAACCGCTCTTAACTCGGCGCTGAACTATGTAAGCCAGCAGCGAGTCACCATCGACAACTCCATTACGCAGTTGCAGGCGGCGCAAAGCTATACGCAGACGCAAGGAACACAGATCACCGCCGTGCAGACGAATCTTATGCAGACAGACGTGGCACAGGTTTCAACCCAGCTAAGCACGGCGGAGACGCAGCAGACTGCTTTGACCCAGGTAGTAAACATCCTGGAAAAGAATAATGGGAATCTCTTCAGCTTGCTGTAGAGTCGAATTCCGCTTAGGGACCTACTTATCTCCTTCGGGATCAGGGTTTGATCTCCGATAGCTGCGTCCGCGACTCTTCACGAGAAATACCTCACGGCAGAAGGGACATTCCCACGGATAGAGTCCCAGCTTCGAATAGACCCGCTCCTGCAGGAAGCCGCGCCGTTGCACGCGAGTCATCTCAACAGTGGCGCAGTTTGGGCAGCGACGTTTGGTCTTCTTCATTCCTGGGTTCTAAGGCTCCAGGCAGCAATCGAGGTGAACATATTCCCAACTTCCTTAAGGGTGCAAGATGCAATTGCCTACTGGACCAAATTACATCATTTCTGGTGGCAAATTTTCAACTTTGCCACCAGAAAAATCGAGAGCTGATCTGTGTACGGAAGGAAGGAGGAGAAAGCTGCTTAGGCGGTTCGACCCAATCTATTTTTTTCCCAAAGTGATTGCGTCAGCCTGATCAACTCCTCGGGAGCGATTGGCTTTGGGCGGTATAGAACATCCATTCCGGCATACTCCATCTCAGCATCCGGCATGCCGCTCAGTACCACGATGGGCAGGGTCGGAAATCGCTGGCGGAGGTTGGCGACGAGTTGCGGACCGTTCATCTTCGGCATCAGATGATCGGTGATCACCAAATCCACATTTCTGGCTAATTCCGGATTCTCCAGCAAAGCCAGTGCGTGGTTTGCACTTGCGGCAACAAACACCTGGTTTCCTGAATGGGTGAGGATGGTCTGCCGCGTAGCGGCCTGCACGGGATTGTCGTCGACAAGGAGAACCGTAAATGCCATGTTTTTGCCGGATATGGGGAAAACTTCAGTCCCACGATATAGATGCGGCACTTCCCAGCAGGGGTTGCCCCCTGCCGTTCTGATTATTGTTGTCTTTTGTTAGGGTTTAAAAGGATTCGATACCTCGCAACTTCAACCTTCCCTTGAGGCCGACTCCGGTTTCTCATCTGCCTGCAATCGGGGAGTCAATACTTGACTGAAAATACTCAAGGCTAAGCTTCAGGCCGGTTTCGAGATCAATTTTTGGTTCCCACCCCAGCAACTGCCTGGCGCGTGTTATGTCGGGCTGGCGCTGCGTGGGATCGTCCACCGGCAGAGAGGTGAAGACGATTTTGCTCTTGGATCCGGTAACCCTGAGCACAGCCTGCGCACAGTCCAGGATGGTCCACTCATTCGGATTGCCGATGTTGACCGGGAGGTGCTCGGTGGAGCGCGACAGGCGAAGAAAGCCATCCACTTCATCGCTGACATAGCAGAAGCTTCGTGTCTGGCTTCCGGTTCCGTAGACCGTCAGGTCTTGTCCCTGCAGCGCCTGCACCATAAAGTTGGAAATCACCCGGCCATCATTCGCCTGCAGGCGCGGGCCATAGGTGTTAAAGATGCGGACGAGTCTTGTGTCCACTTTCCGATAGCGATGGTAGGCCATCACCAGGGCTTCAGAAAAGCGCTTCGCCTCATCGTAAACAGATCGCGGGCCTATGGGGTTCACATGCCCCCAGTAGTCTTCCGTCTGCGGGTGAACGGTAGGATCACCATAGCACTCCGAAGTGGAGGCATGAAGAAACTTCGCGTCATATTTGTGCGCGAGATCCAGTGCATTCCGTGTCCCGGAAGAGCCAACTTCAAGGGTCTCGATCCCCAGGCGGCTGTAATCTTCAGGACTGGCAGGGGAAGCGAAATTGAAAACGTAGTCCACTTTCCCGAAATCGAATGGGAAGCAGATATCGTGTTCCTGGAATTCGAAACGCGACTCCGTTTGAAGATGCTTGAGGTTTTCAAGAGAGCCGGTGCATAGATTATCGATGCCGATTACGGCATGTCCTTCGGCGAGAAGTGCGTCTGTCAGATGAGAGCCTAGAAATCCGGCTGCGCCGGTGATGATTACTCGTGTATTCAATCTCAGATCCAAGAAAGAAGAATGAGGGAGGCGCTGGTGAATGGCGGCGCAAACCCAGTGTTCCTTCTTATCGTAAATCATGGACTCGACTGGCATGGACTGGCCTCCAAGTCCGGTTTGTCAGGAAGCGCTGGACTCCTCAACCTGTCTGGGTGGAAATACGTTGGATGGTATGATTCAGAATCTTCGAGGAAGCAATCAAGATGAATTTCGCGGGCAGGCTGTTTCTCTGGTCGTCATGTCTCGTTTCAACTTTTCTTTCAGCGCAAAGCTTCACTCTTGATCAGGTGCTGAGCGCACCCTTCAGCTCGCAGCTGAGTGCTGCTCCCGTTGGCGGAGCATTTGCCTGGGTTACAAACCTGCAAGGCCGCCGCAACCTGTGGGTGGCAACGAAAAATGTTGACGGAAAGAGCTACGGCTCTCGGCAGCTCACAAATTACTCCGAGGATGACGGTATCGAAATCGGGGACATCGCGTGGACTCCGGACGGCGAATCTCTTGTCTACGCGCGCGGCGGAGACTTCGAGTTCCCCGAGAAGCCCGCGCCGAATCCCGATCTGCTATCCGGAGGTGTCGACCAGCAGATATGGATCATTTCAACCCACGGGGGTGAACCGCGGAAACTCACAACAGGCTTGGCTCCCGCGGTCTCGCCGGCTGGAGACGAAATCGCCTATCTCCTGAAAGGGCAGATATGGGAGCTATCACTGAGAGATCCAAATGCGAAGCCGGAGCAAACTCTGCATACGCGCGGCAGTGCTTCCTCTTTGCTCTGGTCGCCTGACGGGAAGGCCCTGGCATTTGTCAGCGACAGGGGTGATCACAGCTTCATCGGCTTGTATACTCCCGCCACAAAGAGCCTGCATTACCTCGATCCCGGCACGGATCACGATGGCGACCCTGCATGGTCCCTTGACGGAAAAAGCATCGCATTTGTGCGGGTTCCATACAGCAAGCACGAAGCGCTCTTTGGACCGAAGCGGACGGGTCTGCCATGGTCGATCCGCGTGGTGGATGTGGAAAGCGGAAAAGGCCGTGAGATATGGCGCGCCAAAGAAGGAAGAGGTAGTGTCTTTCACGCGTCACAAGGCCAAAGTCAAATTCACTGGACAAGCGCCGGCTCCATCATTTTCCCCTGGGAGGCTGACGGCTGGCTTCATCTGTATTCGGCCGGGCTGGATGGTGGAGATACAAAACTGCTGACGTCCGGCGACTTTGAAGTCGACAGCGTTGCCGGCAGTCGCGATGGCAAAAGCCTCGTTTATTCCTCAAACCAAAACAATATCGACCGCAGGCACATCTGGAAGCTCGATGCTGCGAGCGGACGCGTCACCGAACTGACGCGCGGGGAGGGAATTGAAACGGCGCCAGCCCTTTCCGGCGATGGAGAAGCGATCGCCGTCCTGCGCTCCGATGCGAGAGTGCCGATCCGGCCTGCAATCATCGCTCCCAATAGCGATCTGCGCGATCTGGCGCCACAAGCTGAACCGGCTACCTTCCCGGCGGCAAGTTTAGTCCTGCCGCAGCAGGTCATTTTCTCCTCCGCCGATGGAATACGTATCCACGGACAACTGTTCCTGCCGAAGAACGTCAGCGACGGTCATCCGCAGCCGGCGATCGTTTTCTTCCACGGTGGCTCACGGCGCCAGATGCTGCTGGGCTGGCACTATATGGAGTACTACTCCAACGCCTATGGCATGAACCAGTATCTTGCCAGCCGCGGATACATCGTGTTGTCGGTGAATTACCGCAGCGGCATCGGGTACGGCGAGGAATTTCGTGAAGCCATCAATTATGGAGCGACCGGAGCGAGCGAGTTTAATGACGTGCTGGGCGCAGGCTTGTATTTGCGCGGGCGATCCGATGTCGATGCAGCGCACATTGGTGTGTGGGGCGGCAGTTACGGCGGTTACCTGACGGCTCTGGCGCTGGCGCGCGCTTCAGAGATGTTTGCCGCTGGAGTCGACCTGCATGGCGTGCATGACTGGAATTTAGAGCTCAGCAACTGGCTTCCGGCCTACGATCCTTCGGCCGATCCGCAAGCCACCCGGACTGCATGGCTCTCGTCCCCGCTCTCGTCCGTAAATACCTGGCGATCGCCGGTTCTCCTTATTCAAGGAGACGACGATCGCAATGTTCAGTTTTCGCAGACGGTGCAGCTCGCCGAAGCTTTGCGCAGACAAAGAGTCGATGTTGAGGAGCTTATTTTCCCGGACGAGATCCATGATTTCCTGCTGCATCGCGATTGGCTGGCCGCATATTCTGCGGGAGCGGACTTCTTTGCCAAATGCCTGAAATAGATCGGTTCACGGCTTTTTCGATCGAGTTCCATCCCATGTTTCAGAACCCGCCACATGCGTGCGCTTCCTGCTAGACGATCGCAATGAAAGCGCGTACATTGCGGTAGGGACTTGGTTGCGCGACACTCGAAATTCATGTGCAAGGTCTTTCCGATGAAGAAAGGCCGCACGACTCAATGCGCAGCGAGGTCCATTTTCGCGAAGGGGTGTAGCAAGCTACGTGAACCTGACACTCATCGATTGGCTCATAATGCTGCTATATTTTGCTTTTGTGCTCGGCATCGGCTTTGCACTCAAGCGATTCATGCGTACCAGCAAAGACTTTTTTCAGGCTGGGCGCTCGTTGCCTGCATGGATCTGCGGACTGGCTTTCATTTCGGCCAATCTTGGCGCCCAGGAAGTCATCGGCATGGGAGCTTCCGGCGCGAAATACGGTATCGCTACCAGCCACTTCTACTGGATCGGCGCTATTCCCGCGATGATCTTCGTTGGCGTCTTAATGATGCCGTTTTACTACGGCTCCAAGGCGCGCTCAGTGCCGGAGTTTTTGCGTCTGCGCTTCGATGAGAAGACCCGAGCCTACAACGCATGCTCGTTTGCCGTGATGACCGTCTTTTCTTCGGGCATCTCGATGTACGCGATGGCGCGCCTCATTCAGACGCTCCATGTCTTTGATTCAGTCTTCCTGAAGCTTAATCTCCCGCTGGGCTGGATTTTCCATTTCGCCATCATTATTTCCGCGGTCATCGTGTTGGGATACATCTTCTTAGGCGGCCTCACCAGCGCAATCTACAACGAGGTGCTGCAATTCTTCCTGATCGTGGCTGGATTTCTGCCGCTGGTCTGGGTCGGCCTGAAAAACGTCGGAGGATGGAGCGGTCTGAAAGCTGCGCTGCCCGTTGCCTATACCCATTCATGGCGCGGCATGACGAACCCACATACGAATCCTTTAGGTGTTGAATGGTTCGGGCTCTCGATGGGCCTTGGCTTCGTGCTTTCCTTTGGCTACTGGTGCACGGATTTTCTCGTAATCCAAACGGCGATGGCTTCGGATTCTGAAGAGTCCGCGCGGCGCGTCCCCCTGATTGCTGCGATTCCGAAGATGTTCTTCCCGTTTCTGGTGATTCTGCCGGGATTGATTGCTATCGCGACACCTGCGATTACGCAGCATGCCATGCTGCAATCCGCGCCTTCGCTGAATGCTCCGGCAACAGCGGCAAACGATCTTTCCGACCCGACCAAATATAACAAGGGCTTGATTCCCGCTAAAGTGAACCCCGTTACGGGCAAAGTCATGACAGACGAGCATGGTCAACCGCTGCTCGACTATGATCTCGCCATCCCGAACATGCTCCTTTACTATTTCCCGACAGGTATCCTCGGGCTTGGACTGACGGCGCTCCTGGCGAGCTTCATGTCTGGCATGGCCGGAAACGTCACCGCGTTCAACACTGTCTGGACCTACGATTTGTATCAGTCCTACATCCACAAGAATGCGAGCGATTCGCATTACCTGAAGATGGGCCGATGGGCGACGGTTGGCGGCATTTTGTTATCAATGGCGACCGCGTATGCAGCTACGTCCTTCAACAACATCATGGACACGCTGCAACTCGTCTTCTCCTTCGTGAACGCACCGCTCTTTGCAACATTCCTGCTTGGCATGTTCTGGAAACGGACGACCGGCCACGCAGCCTTCGCCGGTCTGGTCAGTGGCACAGTAGCGGCCGTCATCCATCATGGCTTGACGCTGCCTACCGACGCGCATCCTGGCATCCACGGCGGATGGATTGCAGTCGTCCATTCTTATCCAAGCCAAATGGCGCAGAATTTCTGGACAGCGATCTGGGCGTTTTCGACGAACTTTATTCTGACGGTGATCATCAGCCTGATGACGAAACCTCGTCCCGAAAACGAATTGGTTGGGCTGGTGTATTCACTCACGCCCAAGCCTGTAGAACATCACATGGCGTGGTATGCGCGTCCGAAGGTGATTGCCGTCGGCCTCATCGCGATGCTCATCGCATTGAACCTGATCTTCCGCTAAAAAACAGGAGCGAAGCGATATGAATCTTGATCTCCGAATCCCCATGGGGCTGATGTTCCTGATCGTAGGCGCAATCATGACCATCTTCGGATTTTTCACACGCGGAAGCGTCATCTATGAGCGTTCAGCGGGGATGAATATCAATCTCATCTGGGGACTGGTGATGCTGGTCTTCGGTCTGGTAATGTTCCTGCTTGGCCGTGCCGGCGACAAGCGCTCCGCCGCCGAACCAATCGAAGGCACAAATCGCCCTCTCGGAGGACGCGGACACGGCATGGGGCATTGAAGCCATTGGCCCGATTGACCGACGGTGATTCCACTGCGCCGTTTACTCTTCCACAATGTGGCAGCCGCTACACTAGCTATAGATGAAACATCGCACGATAGAGCACTATGAGCTGGTCCGACGGCTTGGAACAGGTGGCAGCGGCATAGTTTATCTGGCCAATGACACGCTGCTCATGCGGCCCGTCGTATTGAAAATACTGAAGCGCGGCGCTCTCACGCTGGAACAGATGCGCACGACCGTACTGCGCGAGGCGCGCATGGCATCGGCAATCGAGCATCCGAATGTCTGCGCCATATACGAAGTAGGCGAGGAAGGCGAAGAAGCCTACATCGTGATGCAGTATGTGCCCGGCCAGTCCCTGGACAAGATCATCGCCAAAGGGCCGGCGAGCATGCAACTCGCGCTCTCTGTCGGCATCCAGATCGCCGATGGTTTGAGCGCCGCGCATTCGCTGGGGATCTTTCATCGCGACCTGAAGCCGGCGAATGCGATTCTGACCGATGGCGGCCTGGTGAAGATTCTTGATTTCGGCCTCGCCCGGCGGCTCAATCCCGAAGAAGCGGAGTTCGATCCGTCAAAGTCCTCGCGCAGAAAGCCAGGTCCGGTTGCAGCAACCTACACTGCGCGCGGCGGCACGATCGCCTACATGGCGCCGGAGCAATTTGTCACCGGGCAGAGCAGCATGCAGAGCGACATCTGGGCGCTGGGCGTCATCCTTTATGAACTGGTCAGCGGGCGCCATCCCTTCGCGCGGCCCGATGCCGACGAGTTCCAGAGTATCCGCGCCCTTCAGTTCGTCGATCCGCCGTCGCTCGATCAGTGCTGCCCCGACGTTCCCAGCGAATTCAGTTCGGTCATTCTGCGTTGTCTCGAAAAGAACCCGGCCGAGCGCTACGCAAGCGCCGCCGAGGTCCGTGAAGCGCTGAAAACCATCATGAAGGCGCTCCAGATCGAGACAGGCATCATTCCCGGCGAAGCAGCCGCTCATCTGCCGGTATCAGCACCAGAAGATGAGAAGCGGACAACCGGCCTGCTCTCCATGCTGGCTGAACGTTTTCGTGAATCTGCGGATACGCAGACGAAGCAGAACACGATGGTCGTGCTGCCATTCAAAAATTTTGGCCCTTCGGAAGTAACGCCGCTCTATGGATTCGCCCTGGGCGACGCCATTGCTGCCCGGCTTTCACGCATGTCATCACTCGTTGTCCGGCCTACTAGCGCGC
>Ga0206827_1075_pt1 | contig 23007 bp, 18 predicted proteins | sample Alteio_BWOrgCont_77_FD_152852 | JGI IMG/M metagenome (GOLD analysis project Ga0206827, IMG submission 152852) | Enriched cells from forest soil in Barre Woods Harvard Forest LTER site, Petersham, Massachusetts, United States -... | ecosystem: Environmental > Terrestrial > Soil > Temperate forest >...
CGAACATTCTTCATCTTGTCCCGCAGCTCAGCCGCAATCCGATACGTATCGGTGGCATTCTTCCCGCGTACCTGTACATCGATGGGGGCGGGCAGCCCGAAGTTGAGAGTCTGGTTGGTGATGTCGGCTGGCTCGAAGAAGAAGGTCTCCTGTGGGAACTTCTGAGCCAAGTCGCTGCGGAGAATACGCATCCATTCCTGGGTCGGGCGGTGCTTGGGGGTGAGTGCTACCAGCACGTCACCATCTCCGTTGCTGGTAGCATCGGTTGCGGTGAAAGCGAGGTTCACGCCTCCGGGCGGAAGACCGATGTTATCGACAATCATCGCCACCTGGTCTTTCGGAATGATGCGCCGCACCTCCTCATTGACCCGGGTAAATATCTCGCTCGCTACCTCGATCCGTGTGCCGGTCGGGGGACGAACATGGAACTCCATCTGGCCGGAGTCGACGTATGGAAAGAAATTCTCCCCGAGAATAAACACCAGGGACAGCGAGGCCAGAGAGATGATTGCAAAGCCGGTCAGCACCATGGACCTATGCTTCAGGGCCGCTTCGAGAACTCGGCGATAGCGCTTCTGAAAGCCTTCAAAGTGATGCTCGAAGCGTAGATGAAACCTCCAGACGAAGCTACGGCTAGTCGGCGATGCGGGTCCGCCCTGGTAGAGCGACACCTCCGCCGGGAGAAGAAAGTGCATCATGGTGGGGACGATCGTGCGCGAGAGCAGATAGGAAGCCACCATCGCGAAAACAACCGCGAGAGCCAGCGGCGTAAAAATGAACTTTGCCGCGCCAGACAACAAGGTCACGGGCACAAAGACAATGCAGATGCACATCGTCGATACCATGACCGGAACGGCCACCTGTTGCGCACTGTGCAGGATTGCGGCGCCTAACGGCAAATTGCTTTCACCCAGGTTTCGATGCGTATTTTCAATCTCGACGGTCGCATCGTCGACGAGGATGCCAACCGCCAGCGCCAACCCGCCCAGGGACATGACGTTGATCGTGTAGCCGAGTGTGGAAAGCACCAGCAAGGAGAACAGAATCGCGAGAGGAATCGAAACACAGACGATCAGAGTGCTGCGCCAACTACCAAGGAAGACGAGGATCATCAGGGCTGTCAGCCCCGCGGCGGTGGTTGCTTCCTGCACAACGTCGAGCACCGACTCTCTCACGATGACAGACTGGTCGAAGATCGGGGTGATCGTCATCGACTTGGGCAGAGCGGCCTTGATCCGTGGCAGGTGCGCCTTTACCTGGGACACGATGGTTAGCGTCGAGAAATTCCCGTTCTTGATAACTGTCAGCAGGGCGCCTGCGGTGCCGTTTACCTTTACGAGGCTCGTCTGCGGCATGCTCCCATCGTGAATCCATGCCACATCCTTCATGGTGATGACAGACCCGTCTGCCGCACGTATGGGCATATTGTTGAGCTCGTCAAGCGAAGTAGGACTGCTGTTGGAGCCAATGATGTACTCACGGTCGCCTATCTTCTCGGTTCCCGATGGCGCTATGAGGTTCTGCGCATTCAGCGCAGCGGAGATATCGGACTCGGTCAGATGCCTCGCCGCCAGTTGTGTTGGCTCGGCGTCCACCATAATGGCCCGCTGTTGACCGCCATACGGCAGCGGAACGGACGCACCCTCGACCGTGGCGACCTGGCCGCGAATATAGTTCTGCCCAAGATCGTAGAGCTGCTCCTGGGAAATCCCCTTCCCGCCCAGGCTGAGTTGAACGATGGGCACGCTGGAGGCGTCGTACTTGAGAATCTGCGGCGGAAGGATTCCGGGAGGCAGCTGGCGCAGGATCGACTGCGACAGAGCTGTGACCTGCGCGATCGCCAGGTCGATTTGCACGCTCGGCTGGAAGTAGATCTTGATCACACCCACGCCGCTGAACGACTGTGATTCGATGTGCTCGACATTATTCACGGTCGTTGACATGGCGCGTTCGCATATGCCTACGATTCGTTTCGACATATCATCCGCATCCAGGCCGTTATAGGTCCAGATCACGCTCACGATCGGAATGTTGATGTCGGGCAGAATATCTGTGGGCGTCGTGACGATCGATGTAACTCCCAGGATCAGGAGCAGGAGCGAAATGATCACGAAGGTATAGGGCCTGCTCAGTGCTACTCTAACCAGCCACATAGATTCTCCTGGTGCTGTCTTAAGCTCCCTTTAATGTCATGAGTCGATAGACCAAGTTAGGGCTCCCAAAAAACTGATTTAGCTTGTATTTCAAAAGGCCATTCCTTTCAGGAACTCTTGTCGAGTGAGTCGCCGCCGCGTCCCACCGCATCGAACACGGTCGTGATAAGGTCTTCGCTATAGAAGGGGCTTATAAAAAAGTGCAAAGACTCTCACGCCGTTCGAGTTGGATAAACGCACGCGAGACTCTCGAGACACGGAGCCAGGACCTGGCTGCCTGTCGCGGAAGGTTTGTTCTTTCTTTCCAGACCCGCCAGAGAGTGAGTCCATAGGGCGTCATCGTATTCTTTCTCCTTTTCTCGCAAGCAATCCGCGCCGGCTAGACTGAACGGCCTTGCGGTGGGCCACGACAGTGGAATGATCAAGGACTGGACAGTCCAGAACGGGAATATTTCGAGACGCACGGACACAGCTCAAGAGCTGTGTGATGAAGAGAACATTGCGAGTTTTCTCCTCATCACGCCAGCGTTGTTTCGATTAACAATCAGCAGCCTTTGTTATCGTCTCTAGCGAATAACATGCAACGAATGCGTGATGTCAGTTGCCAGCGACCGAGTGCTCGACAACTGCTGTGGCCGAAGCAGCCTTCAGTTCCGCCTTGGTGGGATCAAGCTTCATGCCATAACGCTGGCCCACAACCCAGAGGCGATTCAGATAGTCGACATCACCGTACTTGTGAAAGGTGACATCGGACTGCCGATGAGGCTGCTCGGACAGGGTTGGAATGAAGTCCACGAACGCAGAGCGTTTTCCATCCGCGCTCTGGATGAGCAGTTCCGGGGCATTCATTTCTGGCTGAGAGACCCGGTAAGACCCCGCCGGCATTTCGACGCTAGCGGCATAGAAAGGAAACGAGGTGGTGAAATTAATACCATTGTCCATCTGGGCCATCATCGGAAGCGCAGAACCCAGGGCAAGAACCGCTGTGCCTGCGGTCATTTTCAAAAGGTTTTTCATGAGAACACTCCTAAATCAAATTCGCACCATTACTGAATGCGTCTGTCCCTGGAAGAAGCATCTCGAATGCCAAACTGCAGCGTGGGAGCGGTAGTTGAGGCGGATTGGCTTAACACTCGATGGCCAACACAGTTACACAATGTCTGCGACGGATTGGTAGCATGCGGCTACATAGGAACTAATTTCAATATCGTCGACAGTACGTCAAGGTTCTGTCGATATCTCGTCATCATTGGGATACCTCACTTACCGGACTCTGCGGATGTCACCTTTTACGCAATGAGTAGACCGATGCGCAGATTGCCATGCCACTCAAGCCTGGAAATGCATTACAAGTATTCATCTGTTGGTGAGAGCAACACTTTTGCTAGTCGCGGACTTCCGCAATGACGTTCCCATATATCGATGGGAGATCGACAATCATCGCACCGCTTTTATACAAACATATAATTGCCCGCTCACGCGCTGCCGCTAACTATCACCTGAAGCCTCGCGGTGACCAGAATATGGTTCTATGGTTCGACGGTCTAAACCGGAGCCGTTCGTCCGCCACGGGAATTGCCCACGAAGAGCGAGTTCTTGCGGTTGAGCACGACCCGCTTCATCTCCCGCTTGCTGACGTGCCGTTACGGGTGACGCGGAGATGACACCGTGTCGAATCTGAGTGTCCGTAAATTGACAGCAGTTAGGCCCGGATATCTCACAGAAATTGATGCGATCGAGGGCTGATTGGACCTGCTCTTCTTCTCGACGGCGCTAATTGCAATTGAAGATAGAGAAATGCAGGAACTTGCAGAACTCCACATGCATATTCTGTTCGTTCTCTTGAAGCCACAGTGCGTTTGGCACCAGCATTGCATCAGGCAGGATTAAGACAAGCTTAAGGCGTCTGATCGTCAGGTGATCGACTAGCCAATCCATTCCGAAATTGAAAGGTTATGAGGTAAATGAGCGACCACACAAAAGAGAGATCCATGACCGAGCACCCGTCGCGGAGAGGCTTCCCGGCATGAGTTCAGCTGCTCTGGCAGCTGCAGCATTTGTAGGACTGACCGCAAATGCTCAAGAGAAGGCAAGCACGCAAAAGAGCCGAGCACGACCATTCCTCGAACGATCCTGGGCCAGAGAACAAGGACCTTCTGACGGCAAACCCAAACTCCAACACTCCTCCACCTCAGTCTTTCACCGCCAGGAATCGCTTCATTGTTGAAAGACAGGCGATTCAGGATATGGCCTTCGAACCAGAGTAGAGCCGGACGCGAAACCTTGCGTTCGCAGAGAGAAATATATGGGTGAACTATTCACACCACCACCTCTGATGGTACTCGCTGTCATAGCCGGAGTACTTTACGCAACGCTACACCACGGGCAGGGAGTGTCCATGCGCACGCTCATGGATTGGTTGGGCCATTCCATGCTTGAAACCACCATCCGGTACCTCGCAGCTGCGGGCGCAGGATCGCTGAAGACACGTTCACTGGTTGATAAGACTTGGGCCGTACTCGCTGATGATCAGGAGGCTCCCCTTTAGTCAAAGCGTATTCTGTCTTGTAAAAGGTTCGGCTAGGTGCCCAATTTGACGTTTCTCCAGCCACGTCGCAAGCTGTACAGGATCGAAACGCACGAGCGACCCACCCTAAGAAACGGAATCTCACCTCGACGCGTCCAAATCTGAAGCGTGCAGATGTGGACGCCAAGGATGCCGATTACCTGCTTTGAGTCGAGCAACCCATCCATCCTATTCAGTTCTTTGAACCACGTTTCCGATCCCATTATCGTCTCCCTGATCCTCTTATCTTTCAACTGTGGGGGAAGCTGCTCGCGACGAGAAGATCTCACCTCCCGAACCCGATCCAACGGTCAATCCGCGACAGGTCTTCGATGGTTTAGCGAAGACGAATCCATTCTTCCAGCGCTGGCTGGAATTTCGGTCGAAACTTCCTTCCCGGAATCATGGGATGAGTTCGCTGAGGCAGAAGTAGCAGAGGGAGACCAGGGGTATGCGCGGGCAATGCGTGAACTCGGGCAAATGCTCCTCAGCCTGATTCAGCGGAAGAAACAGATCAGGGCGATGCCTGTTTTCAATCTGGCCCTTACCACGCCTCAGGAATGAGACGCGCCGGATGGCTTCTTGCAGGCGCGGCAGTGCTCGTGTGCTACAGCTTATTTCTGAACTCCTCGAAAGTTGATTTCGGAAAGCTCCTTGGCGTCTATGTTGTGCTGTTCTTTCTTGTCGCTCAAATCCTGGCGAAGCTGCAATTTCATCAATCACCGACAAAGCCGATTTACCTCGGCGGAGGCTTTATCGTCGTTGGCGGACTGATCATGACTCTTTGGAAACCCTAATGACAGCTTCAACCGATGGGTTTGTTGGAGCGGAATTCAACAATGTCCCGAGTACCTCCGGACGCTCTAGGAGCTAGACGACAAAATAGAAGCGCTTCGCCGCCACGAAGCCCTGCGGGTTCTCCTTGGGATAGTTGACGAAAACGGACCGCTACTCCAATTGAGAAGTCTCGTGGCGCGGGACACATCGCGATAATCAATATCGTTGTGAGCCTCCCGAGTCCCCTTATTGGTAACTTACCGACGCACTGAACGTCGAGCGGCGAATTTACTCAAATTCCCGCTTCAAGGGAACTAATGGAAGCCACTTGTCCGAGACGCGAGCTATTAGGCAACTTGCCTGAGATTATTGTAGGTGAGTGATTCGGCGATTACGCATCAAATGACGCCGACTGGGCCTGCGTACCCACTGTGCTGAATGTCGGATTACGCGGCATCTACGGGAGGTTTTGTTTCGGCGGGAGGCGCTGGCAAAGTGAAGTGGAAGGTCGCGCCACGCCCGCCGTCGCCGTTGGCCCAGATCCGTCCGCCATGCGATTCGACGATCGACCTGCTGATTGCCAGACCCATGCCGCTGCCTTGTGGTTTCGTAGTAAAGAACGCATCAAATATCTGGTCGGCATCGCCCAGGGGTAGCCCAGGGCCTGTGTCATTTACAGAGATCTCGATCTGGCCGTCCTCTCCCCATTGTGACTTCACTGTAACCACGCCGCCCGCGTCCGTTATCGCCTCGATTCCATTCAGCATCAGGTTCATGAGCACCTGTTGAAGCTGCACTCGATCCGCCACGGTCATGGGAAGATCGTCTTTCATATCGGTGCGGATCGATACTCCATGTCTTCTGGCTTCGGTGCTCAGCATCCTGGCCATTTCGCCGATGACCTCATTGATCGCGACCAACTCTCGTTTGGGAGAGGCCCTTTTGTACAACGATCGCAGACGGTCGATGATTTCCGAGGCAAAGGTGCCCGCTTCAATGATTCTTTCCGTCCCTTTGCGAACTTCCGTCAGATTGGGCGGGTCGCGCTGAAGCCATCGCAAAGATGCCTTGGCATTATTGGTTGTGGCCGTGATGGGTTGTGCGAGTTCATGCGAGATGGAGGCGACCAGTTCTCCCATCGTGCTGACCCGGCTCGCATGGGTAAGATCCGCCTGGAGCCGTTCAGCATGTCTGCGATCTTCAATGTCGTTCGCCACTGCACACCACTTCACGATCTTGCCGCGCTTGTCCCGCACAGGCACGGCTCTTATCAGGAACCAGCGATAGACTCCGTCCGATCCGCGGCGCAGCCGCGCTTCATAATCCAGAGGTTCGCCAGTCGTCTCGGACGCGCGCCACCGCTCGGTGACGCGCTTGAGATCATCAGGGTGAATCGTCTTCTCCCATCCTGACGCTGACGCTTCTTCCGCGCTCAATCCTGTGTATTCGAGCCAACCCCTGTTCATAAAAGTGCGATTGCCTTTGGTGTCGGCAACGAAAGCCAGGGCCGGCATGGTTTCTACCGCGTCGCGGAATTTCTTCTCTTGCTGCCGCAACTGGTAAACACGCATTTGATAACCGGCCCAAAGCAGCGCAATAAAGACGGCGATGCACGACAATCGGAACCAGTAAGTTTGATAATAGGCAGGGGCGACGTTCAAAGCGATCGCAGTTTCTGGCCCGTTCCACTGCCCCTCGCTGTTGCTGGCGACTAGCCGGAATCGATAGGAGCCGGGCCCAAGGTTCGTGTAAACGGCTTCTCGCGCTGCAACCGGCTGGCTCCAGCTACTGTCGAAACCTTCGAGAAAATATCGAAAGCGAATTCGCTCGGGCACCGCGAGGCTCAGCCCCGTGTACTTAAATGTGATTCGCCTGGGAGATGGAGGAATTTGAACGAAGGCGGCGGGGTTTGCGATGTTGTCATCGGTGGTGATCGCCTCGATGTGAGGCAGCGCGGGAACTGAATTGTCATTGATCTGGGATGGATTCACAACCGACAAGCCGCTGCTGAGTGAAAACCAGATCCGGCCCGCTGAATCCGAGACCACCGATCGGCTCCGCTTCACTCCTTCAGTGCTCTCGAGACCATCGGCCTGGTTATACTCGCGAACATCGACTGCTTTCACAACACCGCTTAGCAGTTTGTCGCGCGGAATGCGCAAAACATGATCTGAGGTCGCGATCCACAGCCAGCCGTTTTTGTCTTCTTCAATGCCGAATATTGGTGCCTGCAGGGACTCAGGCACTTCGCGGGGTACATGCACATGCCCATCACTGAGGTAAGCGAGACCTTCGGCCGTTCCTATCCACAGGATTCTCGTTGAATCCTGCAGGAGGCAGTTGACATCCTCGGAGGGTAATCCGTCGTTGCCGGTATAGGTTCGCCACCCCTTCTGTGACATCGCACTGACGCCCTTCGGGGTCCCGAACCACATCGTTCCGTCAGGGCCCTCGGCAATCGACGACATTGTGTTGGCCGCTAACCCGTCTGTAGTCGTGTAATTTGTGAAATGACCGTTCTTTAGCGCGCTTACACCACTACTGAGGGTCCCGGACCAGACGGTACCATCACGACTCCGATAGACCGCGTACACTCTGTTTTGTGCGAGGCCGTCTGCCTGCGTGTAGGTCTTGGCTGTAAACGAATTGCCGGAGTAGCGCAGTTGGGTAAGTCCACCCTGTTGTCGTCCCACCCAGACATCATCCTTGCCAGTTCCGGCAATGGAGTAGACTACATCGTTGGCGATCCCATCGGCAGTGACAACCCCACTTTTTCCTTCCTTCAGCCATCGCAAACCACCCTGAATGGGCGCAATCCAGGTGCGGCCGCCGGAGTCAACGTGCAATGGTCCCATACTCTGCGATTTCAAATTGGGAAGAGAGTACGTAACGAAGGCGCTGTCTCGCAGTCGCTCGAGGCCGCGCGCGCTACCGATCCATATGTTTCCCTCCCGATCTTCGAAGAGCGCAGGTACCGGTCCACTGGTTTCGAGAGTATTCAGTAAAGAAACCCCGTTCGCGTTGTACCGAAATAGTCCGCGACTCGTGCCAACCCAGATGTTCGAGTCCCGGTCGCGAAGAATGGAAAGGACGTCAAGATTGCGAAGAGATGACGGTACACCTGCCGAGGTAAGCTCTTTTCCATTCCAGCGCAGCACACCCTTCGCCGTTCCGACCAACAATTCTGAGTTTTGAAGAGGAAGAAGGCAGTTAATGTTCGTATCAACCCGCCCATTCAAGGCGCTCGAAACGCGGCGTTCCTGGAGATAGAAGAGCCCTCGACGCTCCGTTCCAAGCCAAATCTTTCCGTCGTCAGTCTGCGCCATGGAGATCACCACCGAGGTGGGCGCCGCCAGACGATCAAACCAACTGAAGGGAGTTGCTCGCTGGTCAGGAGCTTCGTCGTTCGCGACTCTTGCGGCGTCGGCGAGAAGAGCTGCGGACGACAGGCTTCGAAATCGGTTGTCACTGTATGTGACAGTTCCCACAGCTAGTGATGAGAGCAAAACCGCACCCGACGTCCCCCGTGCCATTGCCGTTGTGCCGTTCTCAGTCTCGCCGCGGATAAGCTCGAAGTTTCCATCTCGGTAACGAAAGACCTGGGTGTTTTGCAGCAAGATCCAGAGGTTATCGCTTGCGTCAACCACGAGTGTCCGCACAGGACCAATCAGGATTGGATTAGGATGGGCCCGCTCAAACTGGTGAAAATTCAAACCGTCGAAACGTACAAGGCCTTTATCTGTCCCAATCCAGAGATAGCCATCGGAAGTCTGTGCGATGGCCGTTATAGATCCGCCCGGCAAACCTCTCTCAGTACCCCACGAGTCGTGGAGATATTGCGACACGGTCCGGGTGGCGTCGAGCGCAGACGCCAAAACAGTGAAGCAGACGCCCGCGAGTCCTGCAATGGCACACCTAAGTAGCCAGCGCCTTCCAACACCGCCCTCACGGAAGGTATTCAAACTTCTCAACCACAACCTCGCTTGGCTTCTGCATGGGATTTTTGTAGCTTGCAACAACGTAAAAGATTAGACGGGGCACTGCCTTACCCGGTACCGGTATGCCAGACGTGAACTCATGTTCAGAAACGAGTTGCGCTCCGGCACCGGCAGATCTTCCGCGAAAGGTCTGGAAAGTTGCATGTCCAGATTCCCAGTGCAGGACATACGTCAAGGTGCCTGAGGGCGCCGCAAAAACAAACAGGTTCCCAGGAATGTAGAACGGTTGAATTATGTATCGTGCATTGTTCTTATTCGCAGCGTTACCCCGGCCATTGACCTCTACGTCCATCTCGCGATAGTGCTGCTCGCTAGCCGGGTCATCGAAGGTAAACATACTGAAGGCCGCGGCGGGTTCTAAGTGAGAAGTATCGCGCACAGTTACCGAATACCTGCCGAACCCGAGACTGCGATTTAAGAATATTTCCGCACACGACCACCTGCCCGATTTCTTCTTGATCTGCATGTGGAGCGCCCCGCTTGCATCGGTCCATGCATTTTCAGGATCGTAGAGGTTGTCCGTGCCTCCCTTGTCACTTTCAATCATGCGAACACCCCAATCATAGCCGCTGAATTTAAGCGATCCGGTCGGGGCAAATTGCGGCGTTCCAACGCCCTTCACAATTGTCACGAGAGCAACGGAGCCGCCTTGGGTCGGAGCTACATTCAACTCGGGCAGCGGATGATAATCCGGCTCCACCAATAACGCAGCATACTCAAATCCCAGATGAGTTTCCGTGCTCCACGTCGAGTCTGCTTTGATGGGAATGAAGGGATGATCAGGCCAGGGCTGCACCCACCACGTCCCGCTGTGCGCATAAATAACAATCTGCTGATTTGGTCGAGCGTTTCTGACCCGTCCAGAGATCGTGTCGACTCTTTCTCGTCCACCTTGCGCCGCCGGCGGAATATGGGTGAACTCGATCGAGGGTCCGGAATTGGCTTTATGCGACTGGCAACTGTTCAGCGCAATGCAGAAAACCAGCAGCACCGATCGCTGCAAGAAAACTCGGACCAACAGTCGCAGTTGCATGTGACCCCATAATAGACTGCCAGATGCGCGAGGTGAGAGGCACCCTGCATAGTGCTTGGACCGAAATCTTACCGGGCCCCGATATTCGGAATTCTGATGCGGTTTCAAGTCGCTGCCATCCTCCCGTTTTCTTATAAAAATACCTTCTCAGCGGGCAGGCAGCCAGAGCGCTCCGGAGCCGTCCTCCGTTGCTGCAATCGCACTATCTATGTAAGGCTTTCGGAAACGAAGGTGGTAGCGCAACCTGGTGTAGTTTCCCGCGTTATAGCGATAGATGGCATCCAGAAAGCCACCAAATGGTGCCAGCGGGAGCACGGTACGCAGTCAGGGTTTGCTGGGGAAACAGATGACCACGATCAGAGTCCCGGGCCTGGCACTTTGACCGCCTTGCGCAGTTGAGGTTCGATCTGTTCCGGGGAATCGATCATGCTTTGCACTGTTTTTCGAATACACCCATCAGTTCAGCTACGTGTCAGCTGCAGTGGTGCATTTATTTCGCCAATAACTCAGCGCGGAACTCGTTGAATAACAGGACACGGAAATCTGTGCGGCTGGCATCGGTGCCCAAATGTTGGTAAGTGAACTAAAACCGTTACAACAGCACGCGACCTAAAAACCAAAAAACTTGACCGTTTTGAAGTTGAGAGCTCGCAGTTTGCACCCGTTGTGGCGGAAACCTAGGCCCTCCGTCTACGAGCCCGGGGCGAGCCCCATGTTGTTTCAAGGTAGGTGCTCAGGAATGCGTTGATCTCGGGAACGGACTCGATTTCACGAATCGCCAGCCATAGTGCCAACATCTGTGCAATTGCCAAAATCTTCCACCGATAGCCTTATGCACAACGTATGAATTGAATTCTCTCGACGTTTACAGCCATTAACTTACGAGGCTAGATGTCTCCGCCTCCCTTTGGCATTCGGGATGCCCCATTGGAATTGCAGAAGGGTGGCTAGGTGGCGGAGGTCTGCACAAGTAAAAAGCCGCGGCGCGTATCAAGCTGCGCCTCTACTTTCATCTATGGCGGCAGGTTGCTTCGTGCGACTCCGCTTCTCGTGGTGCTCGTTGCCCTCCACTTCTCCGTTAGCGAAGTGTCAGCCAACGGTGAAGGCAGCAAGATAGGTGAACTGAAAGGAACAGTATCAATAGGGGAAGGCGCAGCCCGATCGTATGTGCCAGCAGCGAAGGTAGTAGCGATTGGTCCGATCACGGTACAAACAGAGGCCAATTCAGAAGGAGAGTTCGCATTTGGAGAGATGCCTGCTGGCTTATACACGGTAACCGCGAGCGCACCGGGACTCGAAGCTCAGCAAATAGTCACATTGCAACCCAACCAGATTCCCCAGATTTCGCTCCAGCTCAAGCCAACCGTCGCGGTGGCTTCTGTGAATGTGTCAGCTCCGGATTCGGCTGCGGGATCTCCGGGCCCAACTCAGACCATCGGGGAAAAGACATTGCGTGACGCTCCCAATGTCAACGAACGACTTGAAACGCTGCTTCCTCTCGTTCCGGGAGTGGTGCGCAGTCCGGATGGCCACATCAACATGAAGGGCGCCCGCAACACCCAGAGTGGCGCACTGGTCAACAGCGCGAACGTTACCGATCCGGCGACAGGTAGCCCGGCGATGAACCTTCCGATCGATGTGGTGTCCTCGGTAGAGGTTGTGTCGAATTCCTACGACCCGCAGTACGGCAAGTTCACGGGAGCAGTCTCATCGGTCGAGACAAAAACAGGAAATTATGAAAAATACCACTACTCGATCCAGAACGTTCTGCCACGCTTGAGAGATCGAGACGGCAGCATTGTTGGCATCGGCGCTGCTACTCCGAGGGCTACTTTTACGGGGCCGCTTGTCCGGGACAAGCTGGCATTTACGCAGTCGATCGAGTATCGCTTTGTACGCACACCAGTCAATAGCCTTCCTCCGCTCGAGAGAGATACGACGATCGAGAGCGTGGACTCTTACACTCAAGGCGATTTGAAGATAAGTCCTACGCAGACAGCGACAGTCTCGTTCGCTGTGTTTCCCCAGAAGTTCCAGTACATGGGCCTGAATCCATTCACGCCGCAGCCGGCGACGGCGGACCTTCATCAGCGCGGGTACCAAGTTTACGGGCAGCACCGTTTCTTGACCGGAGACGAAAGTGCGTTGATATCGCAGTTCAGTTACAAGACTTACGATGCCGACGTCACCGCACAAAGCGACGATCCCTACCAGTTACTTATCGAGACTACAGAAGGAGGATACTTCAACCGGCAGGCGCGGAGGACATGGCGGCTGGAAGGGCAGGAGAGTTACCAGTTTGCGCCGCGCCATTTTCTTGGGACCCATGAATTCAAGGCCGGCCTGAATTATGCCCACTCCTCCTACGACGGACGGCAGACGTTTCTTCCTGTCGAACTTATTGGCGTTTCCGGGCTGCCCATCGAGCGCATCACCTTCACGCCGCCCACTACTTTCGGAGTCGATCAGGACGAAACCGCGTGGTTTGCGGGCGATCAGTGGTCTCCTTCGAAGCGCGTGACGCTGGATCTGGGACTGCGTTTCGACAACGATACGGTGACAGGCACGACGCATGTGGCTCCACGCGCGGGGTTCATCTTGGTTCTGACCAACGACGGCAAGACGCTGCTCAAGGGTGGCGCGGGTATGTTCTATGATCGCGTGCCCCTCATGTATCCAGTATTTGAGCACATGCCAGAACGGACAGCATCGACACTCGACGAGAACGGGGAAGCCTCGAGCGCGACCGGATATGCCAATCGCATTGGCGGCGAGCTTCACAATCCCGAAAGCATTGCCTGGAACACTGCAATCGAAAGACAGGTGCTTGAACGGCTGACCGTAAGACTGGCGTACGAGCAGCGCAATACAACAAAAGACTTCACGCTTTCACCCGTCTCTTACGCAAGTTCGGGCGTCCTGCTGCTTTCAAATACTGGGCGCGACACGTATGGGGAATACCAAGTGGCCGGTCGCTACCAGAGTGAGCGCCTCACTCTGAACGGCTCTTATACACGCTCGCGAGCCTATGGGAACCTGAACGACCCTGCGCTTTTTTTCGGCAACTACCCTCAAGCAGTGATTCAGCCCGACGCCCGCGCGCGCCTGCCTTTCGATGCGCCCAACCGCCTTCTGTTCTGGGCTGATGTATCGGGTCCGTTCAAGCTTACGCTGATCCCCGTTTATGACCTGCATAGCGGATTTCCTTACTCGACGTGGAACCAATTTCGTGAATACGTAGGACCTCGGAATGACAGGCGGTATCCGAGATTTTCGTCAATGGATCTGCAGGTGTCGCGCCCATTTTCCCTGCACGTTGGGGAAAGCCGGCACCTTCAAGTAAGAGCCGGGTTCGGCGTATTCAACGTCTTCAACCACTTCAATCCTCGGGATGTGCAGAACAACCTCGACAGCGACCGCTACGGGGATTTCTTTAACGATGCATGGCGCGAATACCGCGGCAAGTTTGTATTCCAGTTCTGATTATGAGACTTCCAATTGTTTTCAGCGTTTTGTTGTTAGTGCTCACGGCAAGTGCTTCCCGTGCGGACGATAGCAATCCTTTCCCGAGCGGCACTGTGGTTGCGGCACGGATGATGGAGCGGGACGCGCAACGACAATCCCTCGCGGCGGGATATCAAGGGATGCGCCGCTACATCCTCGACAACGAGCTCACGCACAAGCACGCGGAGATTCTTGTGCATATTGACTGTGGCGCGGACGGGATCAAGCACTTCGAACTGGTGTCTCAGTCGGGCTGGAAAGGTGCTTACAAGCACGTTGTGAGCAAGATGCTCGAATCGGAGGCGGAGGCCTCACACCCGGATGTCCGCTCTAGAATTCGCCTCGGCCCGGAGAATTACGAGTTTCACATGTTGAGAAGCGCGTTGCTGGACGACCGGATAGCTTACTTACTCGAGGTCACGCCCAGGCGACGCGAGGAGAGGTTGTTCGAGGGACGAGTGTGGATCGACGCTCAGGACTATGCAGTTGCCCGCATTGAGGGTGAGCCAGCGAGGAACCCGTCGTTCTGGATCCGTAGCGTGCACTTCACTCACACATACCAGAAAAGCGGGCCCATATGGTTTCCAGTCACCACAGAGAGCGTCAACGAGGTGCGCATCTTTGGGGCGACGACTCTAACGATCGACTATTTCGACTACAAACCAAATCTGCCGCCGTCGCCTGACACCGCAAGGGCAGATGCAGAAGGAGGGCAGAAGTAATGAGGGAGACGAAGCGTTTACGTACGTGCACGAGGCGACACAAGCCGCGAGTCGAAGAGTGTCTGATCCTGGCGGCGGGCAACGGGCGGCGGCTCACCTCGCTATCCGGAGGGCTACCCAAACCACTGGTCAGAATCCACGGCCAGCCGCTACTCGAGCACGTGATGCTTGGCGCGCACGAAGCGGGAATCAACCGGTTTGTGATTGTGGTTGGTTACGGCGCGGATACGATGCGCGATTGGTTTGTCCACCACAGCTTTGAGGGCATATCCGTCACCCTGGTAGAGAACTCGGAATATCACAAGGACAATGGTGTTTCTGTACTCAAGGCACGGGACTACTTGAATGGTGCGTTTTTGCTGCTCATGGCCGACCATATTTTCGAGGCTGACACAGCCAGGGCACTGCTTAACCAACGACTGAGAAGGGGCGAGGTAATTCTCGCGGTGGATTCAAAGCTCGACAACATCTTCGACCTCGAGGATGTCACGAAGCTCAGACGCGAGGGCGACCATATCGTTACGATCGGCAAAGAGATTCCAGAATACGATGCGTACGATACGGGCATGTTCCTGTGCAGTCCGGAATTGTTCGGCGTTCTCGAGTCGGCTAAAAAAAACTGGAACTGTTCATTATCCGACGGCATGCGGATACTTGGGCAGAGACGCAGGCTCCGCGCGTTCGATATCGGAGATGCTTTCTGGCAGGATGTCGATACTCCGGAGGCATGGACCTACGCGGAAAGCATTTTCGACCACCAGTTCTTCCGGCCGGCAATCCGAGAGGCATCTATTCATGCCTAAGCGTTTGGCGCTACGTATTGTCGCCGCGATTCTCGGAATCGCACTGCTGACGTATTTGATCCTGCGAGCCGGCCCGGCAACACTAGTGGAAAGCCTCCACCGCCTGGGCTGGGGACTCGCGCTGATCATCGCACTGGGCGGCGTTTCGCACCTGGTGAAAACTTATGCCTGGAGGCTAACGCTGGCAGGCAGCGGGAACAGGGCTTCGCTTGGGCGCATGTTACAGCTTCGGCTGATATCGGAAGCAGCCGGGCAAGTGGGTGCGCTGGGACAATTCTTTGGAGAGAGCCTGCGCGTCTCCGCGCTCAGTGCGGAAATACCGATCGACCACCGTGTGTCGTCGGTCACTCTCGATCGCGCTCTCTTTGTTGTCTCGGGAGCCAACGTTAGCCTCGTAGGACTAATAGCGGCATTGTTCGTGGTGCCGTTGACTCCAGCGACGCGAGTGTATGCGGTGCTCTTTGCCGCCACGCTCATCATTCTGATCGGTGCGGCTGCTGTAGCCATGGTCAAGCGGTGGCCGTTTCTTTCCGCTCCTGCGCGGGCACTCAGGCGAGTCCATTACATCGGCAGACATATAGAGCGCATACTCCCGCTGATTCACTCGGTCGAAAACAGACTCTTCGACTTTCATCGCCGTACGCCGTTCGCCTTCTGGGCAAGCCTGGTGTTGAATCTGGTCGGCCATGGCCTCGCCGTGCTCGAGGTGTACGTCATTCTGCTGCTTCTGGGAGTCAAGATTGGACTATTAGGAGCGTTGGTATTCGAAGCCCTGACAAAGCTTGTGAATATCGCGGGCTCGTTCAACCCCGGCAATCTCGGGACGTATGAGGGAGGTAATATACTCATCGCCAAAATGTTCGCCATGCCGGCCTCCACGGGATTGGCTATTGCCGTTGCCAGACGTGCGCGGGCGATCTTCTGGACGGCAATCGGAATCATCTGTTTCATCTTGTTGTCCAGGCCGAGAGCTCGGAGCGGGTCCGGAAGTATCGACCAGAGTGTAGACGGCGAAACACCGCACGAGGATACAGGCCGAGCGATCGCCGCTTGCATCATTCTTGACAAGAACAGATCGCCTCTACTCCGAGTCGGCACACTTCCCATTTTGCTTCGTACGATCCTCGCGATCAGGAGAGCCTGCGAAGGGAAGATTATTGTATGTGCAGAGCCCGATACCAGACGCCAGATGGAGCGCGAACTGCTGAACATAGGACGCCTTCCTCACTTTGTAGATTGGCTTGAACCGCCCTCAGGCGTGTTACTCCCTCGGTTAATGAGGCAGATCGCCTCCGAATCAGGAGGGGATTGCCTGCTGGTGGTGGATGGGAACACCAGCTACCATCCGGCTTTGTTTCGCCAAGCATGCGCGTGGACGGGGCAGAACGGCGCAATGTTGCTGACTGAGGCTGGGAAGCCCATAGGCATTCACATGTCATCGGCCAATTTCGCGCGCGAAGTTACAGATCTCTGCCCCTCGGATACGCGCACTCTCGACAAGTTGGAGACTTGGCTTGTGTCGTCCTTGCAAGTCCGGTGCGAAGAAGTAGAGCCTGTATCCTGGCACCGAGTCACAACTGCGGAAGACCGAATCTCCGCTGAGCGAAAGCTTGACCGATGGCTGGTGAAGCCTACAGATGGCATCTTCGCACGCATGAATCGGAAGATTTCGATACCGATCAGCAGGCAAATCATTAAGCTGCCAATTACGCCAAACTTGGTGAGCCTGTTCACTCTCATCGTTGGACTGGTCGCCGGCATCTTCTTTGCTCGCGGTGGTTATTGGAACATGCTCGCTGGCGCCGTTCTATCGGTCTGGGCGAGCATTCTCGATGGCTGCGATGGAGAAGTCGCGCGGCTGAAGCTGATGGAGACCGACTTCGGGTGTTGGCTCGAGACAGTATGCGACTGGTTATATTACCTGTTCATCTTCGGGGGGATAGCCGTCGGGCTCACGAAAACTCTGGAGCCTGTGACCGTTGTCGCCTGGGGAAGTTGGCTTCTTCTCGGAGCAGTAATGAGCTTCCTGGTCACCGGCTTTGGTCGGCAGAGGTTTGCCAACCGACGGCCGGAGCAGTATCTGGCAATCTGGCAGGCCAAGGCAGAGAGTCGGCCCTTCAATCCGATTCTATATATCGGACGAAATACGGAGTTTATCGTCCGCCGATGTTTCCTGCCGTACGCTCTGTTGTTTTTCGCTCTATTGAACATGATAAAGATAGCCTTCTTCGTTTCGGCGATCGGCGCGAATCTGGTCTGGTTAATAGCGCTATACTCCTACTCGTCGTTCGCGGTTATACGACCCAAATTGAAGGATGTCGCGGGTGCTCCAGAGCACTGACAGAAGTCCGTTCAGGCTTCGGCAGACTAAATGCATTTGGAATGGCTTTAACAATTCTTGAGTTCCAGCATGAATGTGAGCTCCGATAAGGTGATCGAGGTCGGCAACTTCGCCCCCCGGCGGTTATTTCTTCGGCCGCCCGAATCGATATGCATCGTTGACTGGAACATCAATCGCGGTCTGCGATTGAACGGCATACTCGACTTTCTCACAGGCGTCGGGGCAGATTTGATCCTGCTGCAGGAGTCCGATCTCAATGCCAGGAGGACACATCGGTTGAACATTGCGCGCGAGATCGCGCAGAAGCTGGAGATGAACTATGTTTTCGGACGAGAGTTTCAGGAGCTGACGCAGGGATCGAACAGTTCACCCGCATATCACGGTCAGGTGACACTCTCGCGGTGGCCATTGTCGAATCCCCGCATCATTCGGTTCAAGAGGCAGTCGACCTTCTGGCGTCCGCGCTGGTTTCTTCCTGATATCGAGCCGTTGCAGGAACGGATCGGCGGACGAATGGCCCTGGTGACCGAGACAACTGTTGGCGGGAGTACGCTCGTGAGCTACAACCTGCATCTTGAGAGCCGTGGAGACGACAGGCTGCGTTGTTCTCAACTGGAGGAGTGCCTCAAAGACTCTCTCCAATATAAGTCCGGCATGCCAATTGTGCTGGCGGGCGATCTGAACATGGACGTGTCCCGCACCGGCGCTGACGGGGCCCTCAGCCAGGCGTTGTTCCAGAGCGCATTTTCGCGGCTGCCAGACCGGACCACACCGCCACGTTCGCTTTTTGATCGGGGGCGGACCATCGATTGGGTGTTTTCGCGAGGACCGATCAAGACTACCCGGGCCAGTGTTCACACTTCGGTCACGGCGTCGGATCATTATCCGATCTCGCTTCAATTAGCTTTTATCTAAATGCAGAATTGTTGCTCCGGATAGGTGCTTGTCAATTGGCGCCTGTTCAATCGTTGGCAACCAGCGGCGCGATTTTGGTCCTCCATACCGGAGGGTTCAATTTACCTTTTCCACCCGCATTGAGCATTCTTCTCGGGCGAAGTCGTCCGGATCTGAATGGTCCCGAAGTTGCTCTCTATGAGGCTGGGACTCCGTTGGTCCAGTGGCAGGCTCTATCGTTCGCGATGCCGACCGGCGCTTGTTCCACTCGCGGGAGGAGATTGTGGGAATACGGAAGAAAAGTCGACGGTGGCAAAGCTGTCTTGTAGATGAGGACTGGACCTGCGCGCGATGCGGTGGGGTCGTGCTTTGCATGCCATGGTGTGAATCGGTCAATGCCCGCGTCAATTACGCTCATGACGCCGTGCGACATCCCAGTCATCTAAGTATGGGTGACCGCTTGATCCTGCACGCCCTAGGTGTTAGATGGAGTGCCCGGACAGCGCCACCGAAAAGGTCCAAAGTTCGTGAAGAGCCTTTCTATGTCTCCGTGGAACCCGAGGTGAAGGTCTCGAGACGTGAGTCTCGAGAGCAAGCTTCTGCACAGTTGTTAGCAGACGAATTGAGCGGAGAACCTGCATGACGACACGCCAACTCCGGGCGATTATCAGCGCAATGATTACCTGGACCGTCTTGTGCTTTGCCGCGCAAAATGTGGCCCACTGCCAGAAGCCACGAGCGCGCCCATCTACCAGCATGTGCCGATCTCTTAGCATTGCCGAGACCCTGGCCGTGAATACTAGCAAGACCTGCCGCAGAAAATCGCTTCGCTTTTGAATCACTTGCCGTTGACACTCTCTTCGCGATGAATGTGGTATTCGCGTTGCATCTGCCAAGGGTGAAATTCGTTGGAGGTGAATCGTGACAGCGATTTTCGTGCCCCTTATAGTTGCCAATCGAGAACACCTGGAACGCAGCTGGCCGAAACGCAGATTTGCCCAGCTCGAATTGCCGGCGGAGAGGAGCGCGATGCTGCCTGAATTTTCACTCGTGCTATCGCGCGTGGAGAAACCCACCGGAGGCATAGTCGAGTTGTGACTGCCTGAGACTCACAAGACTACAGGGAAGGCGTTTTCCGGTTCCGGTCCTCGCCGGTGCGGTCTATGAGCGATTCACGTTCAGCATTCTTTTGGCAATGCTAGTGCTCCTGAATAGAACGAACAGGAATTGCAGATGCTAAAGATCACTATGCACGAGACTCTCCACCAGATCACTCTAAAGCTTGAGGGCAGCCTCAGCGGCGCGTGGGTTTCGGAACTTGAAGATGCCTGGCGCGCCGCAGTTCTAGATGGAACCGGCCGCGCCGTTTGCGTAGATCTTGCCGCCGTAGTCGGGATTGACGCTGCCGGCAGATACCTGTTGCTGCTGATTCACGAACGAGGAGTGCAGATGATCGGATCAGGTGGAAGAATCCTCGACGATCTCGTCGAGGTCGTCGAGAGCTGGCATCTTAAGATGGATTCGTGACTCCGCGCTGGCAGGATTGCCGCGAATGCTGTAATGCTATTTGGCTGAGGAGCCGAGTACACGGTTCAGCTCGTCCTGCGTGAGCAGATAATCGAGGCTGGATTCGAGCAGCCCGGCCTGAGCTTTCATCGCCTGGGCCTGCGTAGCGTCGCGCTGCGAAGTCAGTGAAACCCCTTCCTTGAATTGATTCTCGGTAAGCCGGGCATTCTCCTGCCGCGCGGCAAGGCTTTCCTTGGCCACCTCAATCATTGTCCGGGTCGTCTCCAGGCGGTTGTAGATGGTCGTGATTCGGACAGCGATCTCATCCTTGACTCGCTCAAGATTCTCTTCAGCCTCCGACACTTCGTCACGCCGTTCGCGGACCAGCGATTGCCGCTTGCCGGCATCGAACAGGTCATAGGTGAAGCGAACACCGAAGGTCCCGAAGTTGTGATCGACGAAGGGAACGCCATTCTGGTAGCTGTAACGCGCAAAACCTGTGACGTCGGGAATGTACTCCGCCTTCGCTGCTCCTTGGGCAGCTCGCGCCTTCGCAACTTTCTCGATTGCTTCCTGTACTTCAGGGTTATCGTTCAGCGCTGTGCGCAGCGCTTCGTCTCGAGCCGGCACATCAAAGGCCGTGTTAACGTCCGGATCGAGATCCAGCTTGGTATTGAGCGGGAGGCCGAGCGCATCATTCAGCTGTGTCGTCAGGGTGGAGATCTGCATGTCAGCGCTCAGCAGTGTCTGCTTGGCTTCGAGGGAGTTGGCGCGGCTTTCGACCAGCGCCGCCTCCAGCAGTTCGCCGCTCTTGTTCTGCTCGCGCGCTTCGGTCAGGCTTTCCTCACTCGAGGTGATTTGCAACTCGGCTGCCTTTTGCCGGAGCTGCGTAGTAAGTACCCGGTAATAGAGCTCCTGCACTTTGTAAACGACGTCGGTAATGGTCTTTCTTTCCGATGCCTCGGACGTTTTCAGATCGGCCTCCGCGATTTTGTTTGAATCGTGGATCTTGATGAGCTGGGTGATCGGCTGGGCCAACATGGTGCCGCTTGTCTGGTAATCCAGGTTCCCTTGCGTGAGATAAGTGGTCGCAGAAGGGATGAGCGGGCCTCCCGGGACAGCGCCGAAGGCGCCAGGCGGCACCTCGATACGCTCCAGGTTCGTTATATGGATCGCATTGGATTCGTTGGTGATGCTTGGAAAGTACCCGGAATACGCATTACGCTTCTTCTCTTTTTCCGCCGCGACCTCATAATGGGCCATCTTAACGGCATGATTTTGACGGACGGCCAGGTCGATCGCTTCCTGCAGGCGGATCTTGCGCTCCTGCCCGTGGCAGGCGGAGGCGATAGTCAGAGCCACTATCGATAAAAGGTGCATTTTTCGCTTCATGATTTCTCCTGCTTTGTCGGCTGCAGCCTGGCGAGGTCGGCGTAGTTGAGGGGAGACTTCCGGAGCATGGCGATGATAAAAAGTGCGATGGCGCAAGTCCACGCGACCAGCAGGAACCCATCAATGAGGCTCAATGAATACGCCTGAAGGCGCAGTCGGGAATTGACGAGATCGATCGCACGCTCCGCGGCCGATGGCTGCCCGGAGGACTTTCCGAAGAGTCCAGCCGTCATCGCGTGAATATTTGCATCGGTAATCCAGTTCCCACTGCTTACGTGCAGCCCGAGAAGATTGGAGTGCAGCTTCTCGTGTTGCGCGATGAAGTGGCCCATGTATATGGCGCCGGCAGTTCCACCAAACAGGCGAATGGTGTGGAAGAAGGCGGAAAAGGTCAGTATCCACTGAGGTTTCGACAAGCCCCCCGTGAATATTCCCTGCAGGATAATGCATCCCACCAGCCCTATCAGAGAAAAGGACTGTCCCACGCCGGTGAGCAACTCGGTACGGTAGTAGTTTTCTGCCGCCCACCCACTCGTGTAGTGAGCATTCAAAATAGCCGACAGAGCGGTGCATGTCAGCCCGACAGCAAGGACCAGCCGCGGATCCAGCCCGCGCAGCATGAGAAGCCCGCCTGTAAGGGCAACGAGCAAGAGCGGAGCAGCGCTCCAGATGATTGCCGGCCCAATCTGATCAGCCTCGAACCCACGGATGGCCAGCGACTGCGGGATCAGGATGATGGTTAAGGTGAGAGTGAACCGAAACCAGAACAGCAGGCTTCCTAGTAACACCGTGTTCCACCGCCAGAGATAAGGAAGGGCCACCAGCCAGTTAGGGCTGCGCATTCGTCGTATGAGCGCGCATAGTGTGAAGAATGCGCCGGACCAGAACAGCGCGTTGAAGACTCCGGAGCGCCACCAATCGAGTCTCTCGCCTTGCTGGAGGGCTGTAAACATCAGGGCCAGTCCCGCGCTCAGGTACAGGAACCCGACGAAGCTGGGCGGCGCAGGGCCGTCTTTCCTTCGGGCGGGCGCCGGCGGTATCCCGAGATAGATAAGCACAAACATCACCGGTGCGATGACAGCCGAATTCCAGAACATCCAATGCCAGGAAAGATGCTCGCGGTACCAGCCATAGAGAGATGGCGCCACGTTCACCGCCCCATCGATAGCCGTAGCATAGAACGCCATCGTGATAGGCAGGTATCGCAGGGGACTTATGCGAAGTGCGAAAGTCAGGGTGAGCGGGTAAAAGGTGCCTGATGTCAGTCCGGCGACAATCAATGCCGCAACCAGCAGACTGTAACTGTGTATGAGCGGCA
>Ga0206827_1076_pt1 | contig 22834 bp, 21 predicted proteins | sample Alteio_BWOrgCont_77_FD_152852 | JGI IMG/M metagenome (GOLD analysis project Ga0206827, IMG submission 152852) | Enriched cells from forest soil in Barre Woods Harvard Forest LTER site, Petersham, Massachusetts, United States -... | ecosystem: Environmental > Terrestrial > Soil > Temperate forest >...
TAGCACAAGCAACGCCATATGATCCAAAATGGGAAGAATACTTCGATAAACGCAAAGCACAAAAGCTTCGCGCGAATCTCATTTCAAGGAAGATGTTGCAACTGCGAAGCGGTCAAAAATCTCGGAGCAAATCTACCGAACAGCTGGGTTAGTTTACTAACTTTATAAAGGCTTGAGCGCAGTACGTGGAAACTAGTACGCTGCGTTCTTAGGAGAGGGAGTGGCAGTGATGTCACTTCCTTATCCGACATATTGAGTTAGCTAATACCTAAAATAAATCGTTTAAGGTCTTCTTGTGTGACATTTTATGAGAATGATTTTATTATTTTTTACAGGGTATGGCTGTTTTGAAAGCCATGCCCCAACTCATATCCGTAACATCGTCACAACCCGCATAAACACGTTATTTTTATGTTACTTCATAGTGACGTGTTACTTCTTCTTCCGCAACTTGTAACGAATCAGTAACACAAAAATTATTATGGCTGTAGGGTTGTGACGTTGTTACGTTTGTAACAGTAAGATATCTAGCAAAGGCATCTGCAAATTGTGCTTTCATATAACCTTTTGCCGTTATCATGCCTATACGTATAGTGTTGCTAATGATGCCAAATTCTTTTAGTCGAGTTGCAATTTGTCGTGGTTTGATTGGTGCATTACGATTGTAAGTTGCCCACGGTTTTTCTTCGTCAGCGCAGAGCAATCGGATTAATTCGCCAGATGAAATTCGATCTGTATTTTTGTTTTCAAAAATTTCTTGAATATCAGAGAGCAGTTCTACTCCTAGGCTTTGAGAATGTTCTTTGTTGCCAGAAATTTTTATTGCGATTGATCTAGCGAGTTTTGGCCAGTCATTTCCGGCAATGTCAGCAATTGCCAGCAATGGCTCCCAATTGTCCTGCGCTCTATCATTCAGTGCGTCAGGTAGTTCTGGTTTTGCTTGTTGGATTGCATCGGAATAATCTTGTGCGAATCGCGCGAGTTTAGCGGAAAGTATTTTAAATAAATTAGGTTCAACGTGTCGTAGTCGTTCTGTTTTTTCATTGATTAATTTGCGACGCAATTCTAGGGTGATAGCGCGATCCATGATGGTATCTGGTAAGTGTCCAATTCCAGCTAATGCTTTGGCTCCCCATACGATGAATGTTGTGGGTGTGTAATCGTCTCCGACAGTTCGAATAATTTTTGCTGAATCGCGTGTATGACCGCAATTAATTATCCCGCGTAATTCTTCGTTCTCACGCATAAAGGAATCTGCTTCATCAATTAGCAACGTAGGTTGCCAAGCGTCAATAGAACGAAATAATGCAGAGGGTGAGATATTGGATGCAGATAATGGTCGGTTAACCAGGCGACTTATTAGAAATAATAATTGGCTCTTGCCGCATCTTTTTTCTGGCGCAGTAATGACGGCGAGGGGAGCAACTTGAATGACATCAATAAACCATGTCATTGCTATCCATAATGTTGCAGCATGGATTGTTTCAGGTGGACAGATGATGAAGCGTTTAATGGTGTTGCTAATATCAGTAAGTAATTCCGCTGGATTGATGGGTTCGTGCCAAGGTTCTATTTCTGTAAATGGCGTTTTGTTTTCCTTTCGAGAAGTTAGTTTGGCTGCTTTAACAAGATTATCTAACGTAGCCGGACGAATATTTAATGTTTTGGCTTCAGCAATTCTCACTCTATCGTATTCAAAAGGGGTGAGTGCAGTGAGCCGCTTGATTATTTCATTGTCTGCTGGTGTTGTTTCTTCAGGTATCATAACTAGCTCCCTCTCAAAATTTTCGGCTTGTTTCGATGCAGGATTTTAGCCATGCGTCTATTTCAGCTTCAATCCATCCAACGGCTCTATTACCTAAATTAATGGGTTTAGGAAACATACCTTCGGAAATGAATGCGTAAATAGTTGAGCGAGAAAGTCCGGTGCGTGCTTCTACTTGCTTGCGGCGTAAAATATTAAGCGTTCTATGGACTTGTTCAGACATACTTTGTTCCTTTTAGAGTTAAAAAGAACAAATTAGACTTCGAGTGTAAAAGTTACGAGGCAAGTAGAAAATTTTATTTTTTCCGGAAAAATTCACCTCTGATTTTTTTCCGTAATTTCATGTGCTGCTTGTATAGATAATTGAAGCAACGTTCGCGGGTTTATTAGTTTCATGGCAAGAGGATGAGCTGTTTTTCTTATGGTTTCTTCACCCTTTTCGCTTGATGGGTAAATAGCATCTGCTAGAACACGATTAGGAATTTGTATTTTTTGCTCAATTCCAAAGATAAGTAAATCAAGAAGAGGGAGTATCATTAATTTTGACCAATTTTGAAAATCAGATTCGCGAAAATTTTTTCTAAGAGGATAAGATGTTGTTTGGTTTTTTCTGCGATTTTCTAGATATTTTTTGAAACTTTCTATTAGGAAACTGTCTGTCTGTGTTAAATCAATCGAAAGGAGGTCATTGGATTCGCTAATATCTTCATCAAAAAAAGTATATAGTGGTAGTTCCATCCATGATGGATGCAATTTATCTTCATCATCAGCAGGTGAAAACGATTTTTTTGCAGCTTCTATTTTTTCAGCATTAAAAAGATCACTTAGGGCTATAAAATCTTTCATTGATGTTGAATGGATGCCGAGTAAATTTCGAGTATTTTTTTGAGGGTCTAACCAATCAAAATGTTCGGCGTTATCGATATGACCAGCTAATTTATTATCGCGAAATAGATTACTGTTAGGATTTTCGCGCGTTGCTTGAAAAATTAACCATAATTCTTCCGAGAAATTCTCTCGATAATCAGCTGGATTCAATTCAAAGAATGGACAAAGAGCACGAACAGATAACTGTTGCTGCCAACCAAGTGCATCTAGATTTTTGGTAAAATCATATTTCTCTAATTTAAACCACTCTGGTAATTGAGAAGCATGTTTAATCCGTTTTGTCATGTGTTGTCTCTCAAGCAATTTCTAAAGATAGTATTTGAGTGCCGTTTGCTAAAGTATCTAAATAATCCGCCCAATGCTGCATCATCTTTCTTCTTTCAGGTAAATATTCTGCGTAGTTGTATGCGGCGCGAATATTATTGCGTTCTGCATGTGCAAGCTGTCGCTCGATTGCATCACGATTCCAACCTTGTTCATTCAAAAGGGTAGAGGCCATGCTACGAAATCCGTGTCCTGTCATTTCATCTTTTGCATATCCCATTCGTCTTAAGGCAGCTAACACAGCATTATTTGACATAGGTCTGCTAAAAGTTCTCAAACTTGGAAAAACATATTTCCCATGACCAGTTAAAGGTTGAATTTCTTGTAGTATTGATAACGCTTGTGTTGATAGTGGAACAATATGAGTAATTCGCATTTTCATCTTTTCGGCAGGTATGCGCCATTCAGCAGATTCGAAATTTATTTCTGACCATTCTGCTTGGCGTAATTCTCCGGGACGTACAAAAACTAGAGGTGCTAGCTGCAAAGCGCATTTCGTTATTATGTGTCCATTGTAATCTTTGAGTGCCTGCAATAACGTGCCAATTTGCTTGGGATTTGTAATAGAAGCAAGATGACGTTTTTTTACCGGCGGGATAGCTCCTCGTAAATCAAAAGAAATATCACGTTCAGCTCTGCCAGTTGCAATGGCGTAACGAAAAACTTGCCCACAATATTGAAGTGTTCTATGGGCTGTTTCCAGCGCGCCTCTGTTTTCAATTCGTCGCAATACAGATAATAGTTCAGGTGCGTTGATTTCGGTAATGGGACGAACGCCTAGCCACGGGAAAATATCTTTTTCCAAGCGAATAAGAATTTTAGTGCCATGTTCAGTTGTCCATTTGGCGGAAAATTTTATATGCCATTCTCTCGCGATTGTTTCAAAACTGTTTTCAGCGGTTAGCCGCTGAGCGCGTTTTTTTAACTGCTTGGCCATTCCAGGATCAACAGCGTCAGCCAACAACTTGCGCGCATCATCACGCTTTCGTCTTGCATCAGCCAAAGTGATATCCGGGTAGATGCCAATAGCCAGTAACTTTTCTTTGCCAGCAAAGTGATAACGAAACCGCCAATACTTGGAGCCGTTAGGCTGAACAACAAGAAATAGCCCCTTACCATCCGCAATTTTAAAAGGTTTTTCCTTGGGTTTTACAGTGCGAACTTTGGTATCAGTTAATGCCATTTTTATCAACCTATTTTATAAATACATTTTTGGATATTCCCAGGGCGTTTCTTGATAAGCCTTTTTAAAAAGATCATGAATTTCTTTCTTATGTTCTTCTGAAATTTTTATTTGCCCGTAAAAAAGAACTTCCATTGTTGCCGGTTGTGTCCAAGGATTGCCATAAAGTTGCAATTGGCAATCACTAACCATTGCGCCGCTCCAGTATGCAAGAGAACACTGTTTTGCAGTTTCTTCATCAATACTTGCATCCTTGCAAAGAAAGTCAAACCAGCCGGAATCATGAATAGAAAATAGATTTCCACCTGTTGGTGATCCTTTGATAAGAACTCTACCTTTAGTGTGATCTGGATGAATTTCGCTGTACTTAACGGCTTCATCCTTTGAATTGCATATGAAGAGTGCGTGAGTTCTAGCGGGATAATGTTTCGGTCTATAAAACTCTAGAAAATATTCAGCACGTATTCTTTTGACGATGTTATTTTGGTAGGGCGTGATGCTTCCTTTGTATTTGGGGTTGGGAATGAAAAGCAAATTGTCTTCGGCGGATGTGCCTGTTTCAGGTATAGGATTTGAACACATATGGCCAGTGATATGTATGTTATGGAAGGTCATATAATTTTTAGGATTAACCCAAAAGAAAAATTCCTTTTCAGGGTGTCCTGAGAACAGATTTGCTTTGTTTTGCTGTGTAGATTGATTCTTATTATCTGCCACTGGGGTATCTCCTTTCCGGGGTATCAAAGTACCCCGATTTTATACCCCATTTTCAGGCGGATTTTAGGGGTATTTATTGGAACACAGTGGAAGGAGATTATATAAAAAACCCTTGTCTGGCAAGGGCTTCAGGATCATTTTGGAAGTTATCGGAAGATCAATTGGTGGAGGCGGCGGGAATTGAACCCGCGTCCGCAAGCTCTCTACCGTTGGATCTACATGTTTAGCCTAATCATTTAATTTAGCCGCTCACCCCCTGATCGGCAAGGTGATAAAGCAGCGATCCCTAAAGATTTAGCAGCTCAGTGTCGGGCACACTATGCTACGAGCTTATATAATATGACTCCTCATAGTTTAACTTTCATTAAACTCCGGCCGTATAAGCACAACCGGTGAGAAGCGTCGCGCTGTTTATTAAGCAGCAGCCGCAGCAGCGAATGCGTAAGCATCGTTGCTAGGTATACGACGTTTTACTTGTGATTTGCCAAGTATTGTTGTTAGTAACGTGATTAACGAGGTAAGTTACATCCTCGACATGCCCCTAGGGCTTCGCAACCCACGTCGAAACCAGGTCGCCCCCGTAAGTCTTTTACCCACTAATTATAATCTATATGCGTTCATATTGTTAGTGAAAAAGCTCCTGATATGCAAGGATTTTCACTGTTTCTAAAGCTAATTCAACAGTATTTTTTATCCCTTTATTCGCTTTCGCAGAACTATCAAATCGCGTTTCTCCCGCCGATATAATCGTTAAAATTGCTCCCGCTAAGACTCGATTATGTAAATTCTGGCTCTCAGTCATCAATTGATGATTGTATAATTGTGACTGAATAAACAATGCCGCGGTCTCCATTTCGGATGCCAAGACGCCAGATTGAGTGAGTAAATTCAAATACGCATTATTTTCTTCCGCTCGCGGTCCTTGCCCAAATTGCCGTGCATATAACGAACTCTTACTATGCAAAATCCCTGTGTGTAACGCTTCTTCCATTCCCAGTTTTTGCGCGGTTAACATGATGGAAGAGGTAAATTCTAATGAAGCAATCGCGGGTAATTCAGTCGGAACATAATGCGTTGTCGTATTCTCATCTCTTACAGAGGCTTGCGCATTAATAATATCGCCTATTTTTAACCAGGGTTGTAACGCGCCCGCTGTGCCAATGCGTAAAAATCGTTTTGCACCAAGATGAAATAATTCGTGCACAATAATTTCCATGCTCGGACAGCCAATGCCTGTTGCAATGGATGCAACTTCAATATTTTTATCCTGAAAAAATATTTTTCCTTTATAAAGGTTATGCCCATGTGGGTGTTCGTTTACTTCAACATTCTCAAAATATCCCGCGATTTCTCGAGCTTGATTGTCTGAACTCGGTAGAAAAACATATCTACCTATTCCTTCATTGCCAGCAAAATCATCGGCAATAGAATTAATATGGTGTGATTTAAAATTTTTTTTTGACATGGAGTTTTTTGCCTTCGGTATTTTATTTTATGAAAGTAGGGGTTTTAGAAGTTTTTTGCAATGCGCTGTTTTTGACGTTGCCAGTCACGGTCTTTTTCAGTCGCGCGCTTGTCGTGCAGTTTTTTGCCTTTCGCCAAACCAATTTGCAGTTTGATATGCTTATTTTTCCAATACATTGAGAGTGGTGTTAATGTGTAACCTTTGCGCTCAACACTGCCTATCAAACTGCTAATTTCTCTGCGACTCAATAATAATTTGCGCGTTCGTGTCGGATCTGCTGTGACATGGGTTGAGGCGGTTTGTAATGGTGTAATTTGTGCGCCAAGCAGCCAGCATTCATTATTTTTAATAATTACATATGCCTGGTCGAGCTGAACCTTGCCAGCGCGAAGACTTTTAACTTCCCAGCCTTGTAAAACTAATCCTGCTTCATAGCGCTCTTCAATGCTAAACTCATGATGCGCTTTACGATTAACAGCAATAGTTTGATTTGAATTCTGTTTCTCACTCATGCCGCGGAGTATAATGCCTGACAACCTAAAATGAAATAGTGCGATGTATTTATGACAAGTATAAAACGCAATGCTTTGGTGCCTTATTCAACACGCCAAATGTTCGAATTGGTCAATAATATCGAGGATTATCCACGTTTTTTGCCTTGGTGTGCCTCAAGTCACGTCGTTGCTCGTACCGAAGAAGTCGTTGAGGCAACGCTTACCATTTCATGGTCTGGTATGCATAAAAATTTTACGACACGTAATTATCTTCATCCATATGAGCGTATGGAAATCAAACTGGTGGAAGGCCCATTTAAACAACTTGACGGGAAATGGAGTTTTTCAGCGTTAGGTGATCAAGGCTGTAAGGTGCATCTGGATTTAGAATTTGAGCTGACTGGCCATATTTTTGATCGAATTTTTCATCCTATTTTTAATCATATCGCAAATTCTTTGGTCGACGCATTTTGCAAACGCGCGGTAGATGTCTATGGTAGCCGCTAAATTGATTTCAGTTGAAGTCGCATATGCTAAAGCCAATGAACAGCGCATTCTTGTTCTGGAAGTAGAGGAAGGTAGCTCGATTGAGACAGTTATAGATCGCTCGGGGATATTAATGCTTTTTCCTGAAATTGATTTGCATAAACAAAAAGTGGGAATTTTTAGCCAATCAAAAAAACTAACCGATAAAGTCAGTGCCGGTGATCGTATCGAAATTTACAGACCATTGTTAATTGATCCAAAAGAAGCAAGACGGAAAAAAGCATTGCGGAAGGGAGAATGAGTTTTCTTTGAAATGCGGGGAGAAAAAAATCTCCCCAGCTGCATAGTTTTCTAGTTAATATACGCAGAGTACATATTCCCCGTGATTTCTTTCAATTTACCGTTTCTAAAGATTAACGTCAGATACTTTTCTTGAGCTTCGCCATACGCTGGTTTGAATGTGTAAACGTAATCTACGCGATTTTCTGTAAATGTATTGACTAACATGGGTGTGCCCATAATGTCTTTTACTTGATCCATGCTCATTCCAGTATGTAACCGGTTAACCGTATCGGGTGTCATGATATTGCCTTGTTCAATATCATCCTTATGCACGCGAAAGATTGAACAGCTGGAGATACTGAGTAGCATGATTAAAATGACTAGTGCTTTTTTCATCGTTCTATTTCCTGTCAATTTTATTAATTTTATAACCCGCTGGTTTTTGTAACCTGCTAGACTATACCTTAGCTCCTCACTATTTGAGGTTTTCAGCGCCCAGCGGAGGGTTAGATTGGTTTGAAAAAAATACGCGCATAGTTATTCATATGCAAGTATTTTTTCCAAATCAAGATGACCTGCCGATGGGATGCTGAAAACCTCAAATGGTGAGGAGCTAAGGTATGTACCATTTTTAGGAGATAGGGAATCAGCCAGATGGATAATTCAAATTTGAAGAAAGCAGGGTTAAAAGTGACTCTGCCGCGTGTGAAAATTTTAGAATTGTTGGAGAGCGCAAAAGAGCACCATATGAGTGCCGAAGATGTTTATCGCCTGCTGGTGGAGTCTGGCGATGATGTTGGTTTAGCGACTGTTTATCGGGTTTTAACCCAGTTTGAGGAAGCCGGGCTAGTTGTTCGACATCATTTTTCTGAGGAACACTCGGTTTTTGAATTGGATCATGGTAGCCATCATGATCATTTGGTTTGTGTTAAGTGTGGGAAAGTGAAGGAATTTGTTGACGCAATTATTGAGGAAAGACAGCAACATATGGCTAAAGAAGCTGGATTTACTATTACCGATCATAGTCTAACTATCTATGGAATATGCAAAAAATGCCAAAAGCAGTAACTATCCTAAATTGTCGAGTTTTTCTAGCGCTCGGGTATACTCACAAAAATCACAAGTATCTACACGTTTGGGTATTTGATCTAAGCGAAGACACTGATAAGTCGCATAAACAGCATTCATAACCCAATCGGTATTACCGACATAAGGTAAGAGAGAAATGCTAAACTTGAGATTTTGATCAAAACGCTCCAAATCAGTGCGGGCATTACAGTAAACAAAATAAGCTGTATTTGAAACAGTGAACCCATTTTGACGAAAGAGCCATTGATAAATTTCCGCTTGTCGTTTATATCCAATTTGCCAATCAGCATCAATGGATACGGCTTCTAATTTGGAAGTTGCTTTGTAATCTACAATAATAAGTTCACTCGTTTTTGTGCTGATCCATACATCATCAACGCCACCTGTTAAAACGATATTTGTGTTGGGCACCTGAAATTGTATTCCCCGTCTAAGTGAATCACGCCATACATCAAGTTCAGAATGCAGAAAAGGAATAGCGTCAATATTATTTTCAATCTGTAATGGATGGGGTGCTTGAAGTAGGCGGTAATGATCAAACTCTTTTTTTAGTAATGTATCAACAGCGCTATTCAGGCTAAATGGATATCCTGGTGGTTGCCCAATTCCAACACGCCGATCAAGATAAAAACAGCGTGGACAATTAAGAAATAAATCCAATTTGCTTCGACTCAGTTTGTAGAGTCCTTTACTAGATGGATCGTAAAGATTTCTTTTTCGTTGGGCCTTGTAATATTGGCTCATTTTATCGCTCAGTTTTCATGATCAATGCTTGAATATAACTTAAACTTTTCTTAATTCATATGCTAGAATCCAAAAAATTTGTACGTAAGGAATTGTGTAGTGGGTAAAAAAATTAAGAAAGCTAAAAAATCCAAAGAAGAAAAGTTGGTCTTAACAGGCTGGGATACAACTGACGCAGAAGAAATAGAGCGTAGATGTCTACGTGGAAAGGTTGAAAAATTCACTGTTAAAAATGTTGAACCTGGCTACGATTATTTTGGAGCATTTCATGTTAGCTCGCAAAAAGATAAGCAATATAAAGTAGAGACTCGTTCGTTGGTTGATAATATTAACTCTTGCAACTGTCCTGATTATCGTGGGAATGGGTTAGGAACATGTAAACATATAGAGCATATCCTATTTCGCCTCAGAAAATCAGGTGTTAAGAAATTTAAGCAAGCTCAAATGATGGGTAGTTCTCGAGTAGAAATTTTTCTTGATTCGCGTCATCCTGCCTCAATAAAAATTATCTGGCCATTACAATATAAATCCATTAAAGACCAGCAGATTGATGCTTTCTTTTCTACTGATGGAACCTTATTAGGGAATCCTATTGTTGTTTATTCAGCTTTGAAAAAAACAATTATAGAAAAGAAAAAATTACGTATTCGTCTTTCTTCTCATATAGATCATTTTATTGAAAATCAACGCAATCTTTCGCAAAAACAATTAGCCAAAGAAATTTTTTTAGCAGATGTTCAATTAGGGAAAAGAACGCTCGACATGGTGAAATTTCCATTATATCCCTATCAACATGAAGGAATGTTGCATCTTGCTTTTAATGAACGTGCATTACTTGCAGATGAAATGGGGCTGGGGAAAACTGTTCAAGCAATTGCAGCATGTGAATTGCTGCGCCGTCATAGAAATGTTCAGCGTGTCTTGATCATAGCGACAGCTTCGCTCAAGTCAGAATGGGAGGAGCAAATCTCTAAATTTACAGGATTATCCAGTGTGACTATTCAAGGCGTGCGAGCTAATCGATTAAAACAATATCAGTTACCTGCATTTTTTTATTTAACGAATTACGAACAAGTTGTGATGGACGGTGCGGATATCCAGCATTTATTGTCTCCGGATATTATTATTTTAGATGAAGCACAGCGTATTAAGAATTGGCAAACAAAAACAGCGACAGCAATTAAGCAATTGCAGAGTCGTTATGCGTTTGTATTAACAGGAACGCCGATAGAAAATCGGATTGATGATGTTTATTCAATAGTGCAATTTCTAGATCCAGACATATTTGGGCCATTGTTTCGTTTTAATCGTGATTTTTATGAGCTAGATGAGAAAGGAAAACCGATAGGGTATAAAAATCTTGATGAGATGCATAGGAGATTGCGTCCTGTTATGTTAAGGCGTCGAAAAAATGATGTGGAAGGTCAGCTTCCCGAGCGTACAGTGAATAATTATTTTGTCAAAATGGAAGAGGAGCAATATTCACGGTATACAGAATATCAAGATAGAGTTGCTCGTCTTCTTTCTCAAGCAAAACGCAGGCCATTACGCAAGGAAGAATTTGAGAAGTTACAGCAATGGTTAGCGTGTATGCGTATGGTGTGTGATACGCCTTATATTCTTGATCCTGATTGCCGTATTTCACCAAAATTATCAGAATTAGAAAATATTTTGGAAGAACTGCTGGAAGATGAGACATCAAAAATTATTATTTTTTCAGAATGGGAGCGCATGCTGCAGTTAGTTCGTGAGATGGCGCAAAATAAGCAACTGGATTTTGCATGGCATACAGGTTCTGTTCCACAGCATAAACGGCGAGCTGAAATTAATCGATTTAAAGAGGATTCGAACTGCCGATTATTTTTATCAACGGACTCAGGAAGTGTTGGGTTAAATTTACAAGCAGCCAATGTGGTCATTAATTTAGATTTGCCCTGGAATCCTGCAAAACTTGAGCAACGTATCGCGCGTGCTTGGCGTAAGCATCAAACGCGAGCAGTTAAAGTGATTAATCTTGTTTGCGAAGATAGCATCGAACATCGTATGTTAGGATTGCTCGCACAAAAACAAGCACTTGCTGAGGGCGTGTTAGAGGGTGGGGGTGACTTAAAAGAAATGAAATTACCTTCGGGACGCAATGCGTTTATGGAGCGTATGGAAAATTTAATGGGATTTTCTGCTGCAGCAACGGAATCGAAAGCTACAGTTTCTTCTCCAATAGAAAAGCAAGAGTCAATACAGGATGTTAGTCCTGAAGTAGTATCTGCATTAGAACTAATTGATCCTAAGACACTTGAAACATTACAACGATTAGCTGAAGCAGGCATTATAACGCTTAATCATCCGAATGTATTACACGCATCACCCTTACAGGCTGTATCCAGAAGACAGCAGCGCGATAAAAAAATCACCCATGCTAAAAAATATTTAGATCAGGCTGAAAGAAAACAACGTATGGCGGAAGTATTAATTAGCAGTGATTTTATAGAAGAAGCGATTAAGCCTTTACGTGAAGCGCTAGAAGCAACTCTGCATTCGTTTGCCTGGTTAACAACCCCGGGTGAAAATATTTTAAAAGAAGTTACTTGTCAGCGCTTTATTCAGGATGACTTAATTAATCAGTATGGATTACCAGAAAAAACATTTTCATTGCTTCATCATTTAAAGGGAGAAATTGAACTGGAGCCTAATCGAATGAAAATATTTCTTTCTGATCACAAAGAGATTTTTCAGCATGTTGATCAGGCGTTGAATAAGATGAGATTGGAATAATCCAAGATATTTTTGGAGATAAATTTTATGCCATTCATGAGTTTAAACAAACGGAATGAGAATATGGAAGTTTTTGTGGTGCTTTGGTTACCTTTTTGTATGAGTTAACGTGATATGTGCTTGCTGATCTGGATTATCAACAGTTTGTTCGATGCGGTTTTTATCAGGCAGAGTATTATTGGTCTCTTGCGTCTGTTTCACAACAACCGGATCTCTTTTTGCAGCATTATTTCTTTCTTCAATCAACGCTTTTGCAATTTCATGTTGTTGGCCATGCATGAAACGTTTCTCAATATGAAGTTCGCTTGATTCAATATACTCGTGTGTATGCGGTGGCACTGCTGTATGCGCAGGTTCTTTTTTCTGTGCTGCGGCTTCACGTTTTTCTTTAATAACAGTTGCAACGCGAACAATCGATGCTCCAACGATAACCGCAGCACCAACTGCAGCAAGTGCAATTGCGCCTACACCTGTCGCGCAAACGGCGGCAAGTGCAAGACCTACGCCAATCATGCACAGTGTACTTAAAAATGTTTTTTTCTTTGCAGTGCTGCGTGCAGTAGCGAGGTTTTTAATAGAATGCGTCAATTGAGATTTTTGCATGCTAAGCTGGGCTAAGCGTGGATTTAATTGTAAATCATTAATGATGTTTTTACGGAGATTCGAATTTTTTTCAATGAGACTGTTGCGCGCTATACTAAGATCGTGAATGCGATGTTTCAATGTATCTATCATTTTTGGATCAGAATTTTTAGATGTGGCTGCGTCATGTAGATCTTGTCGTGCAGCGTTGATATCCCCCTGGATTTTCTTGATTGCAGTGGTGTCATCTAAAAGAGTTTGGTTTGGAAGATTATTAATGTGTTTGCTAATAGTTATTTCTTTTTCACGGCTGAAAGCAGCTTCAATTCTGTTTAATTCGATTTCTGCTTTTTCAGCTTGCTTACGTGCTTGATGTAATGTGTAAGCATCGCGATATAGAATAGCTGCATAAACTCCAACAGTAATAGCCGCTATGACAATAGGAGCTGCAATGACAGCAGCTGTGGTTGCAAGTAATCCTGCGCCAGCCAATAACAAAGCACCCACTACGCCTGTGCCAATTGAGGCAAGTCCTGCAACTAGACTGGTTGCAATTTTTGTTTTTCGTTGCGGAGTGTGAGGGTCGTCATAGGCTTCATACGCTTCACGTAAACAATTTAACCCTCGTATAAATTCATTCACGAGTGGGATGCTGCGTACCACTTCACCGGTGGTAGTTAAGTGTTCGGGAGCGGCTGATGATTCTGTTTCTCCTGCAGCATGATGTGATATTTCATGCAGGTCATTGATGCGTTCGTGAATGCTCTCATTAAATTCGTCAATAGTCGATCCTATTTCAACAAGTGATTCTGAAACAGTTGTGATGGATTCAATAATTTCCGCATCAGCATGATGATGTTGAGGGGACGATTTATTTTTAAGGTATGCAAGAGAAGCTAAGAATTCTCTTAGTTCTGAATTATTTTTAACTTGTGCTTGCAATGCCTTGATAATCTCGGTGATATCGCGATTAATTTTCTCTTGCTCTTGCTCTTGCTCTTGTTCGTTTGCTTTTTTGAGGTCGTTATAATTTTGATGCAATTGTTTTAATAAATTCATATAGGTTGGATAACGTTGTGTAATAGCTTCCACAATCAGCAATGATTCTTGATAATGCGGATCGAGTAGTAGTTCATCAACCAGTGCAATATTTTTATTTTGTGAGTCTATGCTAACGAGATTTGCTTTGTAGTTATCCCAAGTTATTTGATCTGTTAGATAAGGAATGAGTTCTTTTAAGCGTTGATCATCTTCTTGAGAAATATATTGGTAAACACTTGAGTGAGAGGAAAGCAGGCAACGTACGATGGAAAAATTATCAATCCTAAACACATCATGGCTAACATGAGGTGCACTATCATGGTTAGGAGTTGTATCGCCCATAGCATACCTGCTGTACTTCGGTCTTTACTTACTATTATAGACCTATTTTAGCGTATTATGCGTTGATTTTTTCCCGTATTTCTGTTCCATGATCCAGGGTTTTCTTGGTAATTTCGATTCCGCCAAGCATACGTGCTAATTCTGCGATTTTTTCTTTCAATAGAGTTCTTTCCAAACCTGCGTCTTTTGCTGTTACTCATCGTTGCGCCTGCGTTACGCTGCTCATGTATCGACAATGCGCTTACTGATTATGTTGGTTCGGAAAGATAAGAAACTCTTATTGCAATTGTTCCAGAAAGGTCAACAATATAATGATTTATTCCGTACTTATCAAGCAATGTATTTGCATTTAGACTCGTTGTGAATTATGGAGTATTAATATCATGAAAAAAAATATTATGTTAAAAACACTAGCTGGTGTTTCTGTCGGTTTCTTTTTTTCAACAGGGTGTTTTGCGACACCAAATCAAATAGCTTGTCCAACAGTGCAAGCTCTAAGAACGACAATGGTTAATTATATACAAGTCAATGGGCAACCTCCTGAATTTGATGTGGTCAGTGATGAATATAACTTTGGTACAAACCAACGTTGGTGGGAGCATTTTGATGTATATGCAAGTTCAAAAGAAGATGCGATAGAAAAGGTGAAAAAAAATCTACACTGGATTACTTTTTTATGGGGGCCGGATATTTTTTTAGGTACTACTTGCCTTTATCATATAGGTGTTGATGGTGTAAATAATGCATCGGTTTCTACATGGTCGGTAGCAAGTACATCACATTCATAAGATGTCGAGAAACAAGTCTAAGCTTCTAGATATTATGCGTTGATTTTTTCCCGCATTTCTGTTGCATGATCCAGGGTTTTCTTGGTAATTTCGATTCCGCCAAGCATACGTGCTAATTCTGCGATTTTTTCTTTCTCAGACAGTATTTTAATGTTTGTTTGGGTTGCAGCATGGAGTTGTGATTTTTCGACAAGTAAATGATGATGGCCTTGTGCAGCGACTTGTGGTTGATGTGTGATGCAGAGTACTTGGTGACTTTCACCCAATTGACGTAGCAATTTGCCAACAATTTCTGCTGTACCGCCACCTATGCCTACGTCAACCTCATCGAAGATTAGGGTTGGAATAGTATGCTGTGTTGCTGTTGTCATATGTATAGCTAGTCCAATGCGTGACAATTCACCGCCAGAAACAACTTTATTGAGTGGTTGTAATGTTTGATCTGTATTTGTTTTAATTTGATAAAGAATTTTTTCTAATCCGTAAGCTGTAATTTTTCTTTGAGTTTCTTTTTCAAGATCAATTTTAAATTGTCCGTGCGGTAATGAAAGCGTGTGAATGATTTTTGTGATTTCTACGTTAAGTTTTTTAGCAGATTTTTCTCGACTGTTACTGAGTTTTTCTGCCACGGAAAAATAATTTTTTTCAATTGTTTGTAATTGTTGCGCTAACTCAGAAAGTCTTTCATCACTGGTTTCTAATTCAGAAAATTCGGCGCTTAGTTTTTGCTGTAGATCATAAAGTTCTTGTGGTGCGATTTTATGTTTGCGCGCAAGCTCGAATATTACACTAATGCGTTGCTCAATTTGCTGTAATCTTTCAGGGTCAAGCTCAATAGATTCCAGATAGCGTTGTAAATCATCTTCAGTGTCGCTAATGTGAATGATTGCGTTTTTTAATGATTCTATCCAAGTAGAAATTTTAGGATTAACTCGCTGTACGGTTTCAAGTGCAGTAAGTGCTTGGTTAAGCATTTGTAAAGCATTTGCTTCATCATTTGTACTGAGCAAGCTCAAGGTATGATTAATATTTTGTAATAATTCATCTGCATGTGCTAGTTGTTTGTGTTCGAGATCGAGTGTTTGAAATTCATCAGGATGTAGTTGTAGTTCTTCAAGTTCATGTAATTGGAATTTCAAAAATTCGCTGCGTGATTGGTGTTCATCCGCACGCGCGCGTAACTCAGTCATTTGATTATTCAATTGTTGCCATTCATCTGCATAAGTGTGTACTTTATCAACCAAGTCGAAATGCCCAGCGTAACGATCAAGTATTTCTCGCTGTTTTTCTGGTTTTAATAATGTTTGATGTTCATGTTGTCCGTGAATATTAATGAGTAATTCACTTAATTCACGTAAAGGTTGTAGTGTGCTGGGAAAATTGTTGATGTAACTGCGTGAACGTCCATCGCTAGTAATGGTGCGTCGAATGATGCATTCATTTGTTTCTGTATCAAGATCATAATTTTTGAGCCAAGCTCTTGCAGAGGAAAGTTTGCTCACGTCAAAACAAATACTGATATCCGCTTTTTCCTGGCCGGCGCGAACTAGATTGCCTGTAATGCGACTGCCAAGCGCTAACTCGATGGCATCAATTAAGATGGATTTTCCAGCGCCGGTTTCGCCAGTAATAACAGTTGTTCCCGATATTAAATCCAAATGCAGTGTTTGAATGGTGACTAAATTACTGATATGAATTTGTGTCAACATGTGCGTGGTTCCTCTATTCCGAAAATTGTAATTTCTTTCCCCAGTGTAGTTTGCTGCGTAATGCTTCGTAGTAATTATATTCGAGTGGATGAATTAAATGTAAGCGTTCAGGTTTTTTCTGAATCGTAATATGTGATCCCTGTGGAACATTGATGTAGCCTTGTCCATCGCAAGTCAAGCGCGGCGACGTAATATTTTTTTGTGAAATGATAATTTCAATTTGTCTGTTGCCGTCAACAACAATAGGTCGATTGCTAAGTGTGTGTGGGAACATAGGCACAAGTACTATTGCATCAAGTTCTGGATGTAAAATAGGTCCACCACCAGAAAGCGCATATGCGGTTGATCCTGTTGGTGTCGCAATAATTAATCCATCTGAATCCTGGCTACAGACAAATTGATTGTCAATGTAAATTTCGAATTCAATCATATGTGGAATAGAGTCAGGAATGATGGCAACTTCATTCAATGCGTTGCTTTGTCCAATCACTTTATTGTCTAAACGGATGGTGGCCGTTAACAAGAAACGTTCTTCTAAGTTATATTTACCTTGTAAGATTGCGTGAACTTTTTCTAATTCGGTAGGGTGAATGTCAGTTAAAAATCCTAGGCTACCTCGGTTAATTCCTAAAATGGGGATATTGGCGTCAATGACCGCATGTGCGGCATTTAATAAGCTACCATCGCCACCGACAACAATGATGAGATCGCAGTGTTTACCAAGCTGATCGCGAGCAATGGTTGGTAAGGAGCATTCATTCAGAGACTCGGCGGTTTCAGTTTCAATGATGACATCCTGTTTTAAACCGATAAGATAATTGGTGAGCGCTTTTAGTGTTTCTTTGACGCCAGCGTTCCTAACTCGGCCTATGATTCCAATCTTTTTAAAACTTCTTGGCATATGGCTCCTCTTGTAGTGGTAGTTTTCTTACTAGGTTGCTAAAATTCTAAGCCATAGCACTCCTATGTGCCATAGGATAATTTAATGAATGAACCAACAGTCACTCAACGCGCTCAACAAATTCTTAGAATTCTGGTTGATCGTTACATACAAGATGGTTTGCCAATTGGCTCCAAAACCATAGCGGAGGAGTATGCCCTAGGTTTAAGTTCGGCATCCATCCGCAATATCCTGGCTGATTTAGAAGATGCAGGTTATTTGTCTTCTCCCCACACTTCCGCAGGGCGTATCCCAACTCCCTTAGGGTACCGATTTTTTGTAAATAGTTTATTGACGGTTCAATCTAATATGAATGTTAATATACAAGATTTAAAAACTAAACTGGATCCTGATCAAGATATTTCTCATTTATTGCAGTCAGCGTCTTCGGTTTTATCAGGATTAACACAGTTAATTGGTGTAGTGGCTTTGCCGCGTCGCAATCGTATTGAATTACGCCAAGTAGAATTTTTACCGTTGTCAGGCAGTCGTGTTTTAGTCATTTTGGTTTTGAATAACCGCGAAGTTCAAAATCGCATTATTCATACAGATCGTATCTATTCTCAAAATGAATTACTGCAAACCGCAAATTATTTGAATACACATTGTGCAGGCAAAGACTTGCTAACCGCACGCAAAGAGTTATTGCTTGCAATGCAAAATGATCAGGAGGATATGTCAAAATTGCTACAAACCGTTATTGATGTAGCGAATAAAGCGTTTGCGAGCCCTGCTGAAGAACCCAAAAGTTATATGATTGCAGGCGAGGGTAATTTATTGCAGTATGCGAATCGTGAAGATAATCTTGAGCGTCTGCGGGTTTTATTCAATACATTTACGCAAAAACAAGAGATTTTGAATTTATTAGATCACGCGCTGGAAGCTGAAGGCGTACAGATTTTTATTGGGAATGAGTCTGGGTATGAGACATTTGATAGCTGTAGTATAGTCACAGCGTCTTATTCAGTAGATGGGCAGTTGCTAGGAAGTTTAGGCGTAATAGGCCCTACACGCATGCAATACGATAGAGTTATTTCTGCAGTTGATGTGACGGCAAAATTATTATCTGCGGCCTTGAATCAAGGTTAGAGTATCCCTATATAAAGATCAGGGCCTGCGCATGAAACTGTTTTTTGCTAAAGATATATGGAATGGGGTCCTGTCACTGTATAATTTTTTCGTGCTCGCACCTGCGCGCGAAACAAATTATACAGTGCCACCCCATTATTGATAGCAAAAAACAGTTTCATGCGCAGGGCCTGATATAAAGATAGCTAGGGTTGTTTACCAATGGAGGTTATACAGGTGTCAAAAGAAGATGTAAAAAAAGGTAGCACAGCTGCAGCAGTCAATAAGCTGGGCATCAGCGAGGAAAGTCTTGAGGAAGCAGCATTGCTTGAGCATCCATCCTATATAGAGTTACAAAACAAGCTGACAGAAGCAGAAGAAAAAGCGACCCAGAACTGGGATCGTTCTTTGCGCATGCAGGCTGAGATGGACAATATGCAACGTCGTGTGGAGCGTGATATTGCAAACGCGCATAAGTTTGCGCTTGAAAAATTTATTTCTGAATTATTACCCGTCGTGGATAACTTGGAGCGTGCGCTAGAGCATTCGGGTGCTGAAATGGAGGGCGTGAATCTGACTATGAGAACACTCATTGATGCGATGGCGAAATTCGGTGTTGAGCAAATCAATCCATTAAATCAACCATTTAACCCTGAGTTCCACCAAGCGGTGGCAACCCAGCAAGATCCATCGGTTCAGCCTGGCACGGTTTTGAATGTGATGCAAAAAGGTTATTTATTGAATGGTCGTCTGGTTAGACCTGCATTGGTTGTGGTTTCAAAAAGTGGTTCTTGAAAAATTGATAATAATCCCCATGTATACCTTATCTCCTCACAATTTGAGGTAAGGTATAAATTGAATACATAATGTTTTTTGGAGAAAAAGAATGGCAAGTACAATGATTGGGATAGACTTAGGTACAACAAACTCTTGTGTTGCTGTAATGGAAGGCGACAAAATTCGTGTTATTGAGAATGCTGAAGGTGACCGTACCACGCCCTCAATCGTAGCTTATCTGGATAATGATGAAGTTCTCGTTGGCCAACCAGCCAAACGCCAAGCTGTCACCAATCCCAAAAACACGATCTATGCAGTTAAGCGTCTTATTGGTCGTCGTTATGATGAAAATGTTGTAAGTAAGGATAAAGAAATTGTTCCTTATCAAATCGTGAAAGCTGACAATGGCGATGCATGGGTTGAAGTCAGAGGTAAAAAATTATCTCCTCAGCAAATTTCTGCACAAATTCTCATGAAAATGAAGAAAACCGCAGAAGATTATCTCGGTCATGCTGTTACCGAAGCGGTTATCACAGTACCTGCTTATTTCAATGACTCGCAACGTCAAGCAACCAAAGATGCTGGTCGTATTGCTGGGTTAGATGTAAAACGTATTATCAACGAACCAACTGCTGCAGCGTTAGCGTTTGGTATGGATAAGAAACCAGGTGATCGTAAAATTGCGGTATATGATTTGGGTGGTGGTACATTTGATATTTCTATTATTGAAATTGCTGGTATCGATGGCGAACATCAATTTGAAGTGTTATCAACGAATGGCGATACTTTCTTAGGCGGTGAAGATTTTGACGTAAGAATTATTAATTTCTTGGTTGATGACTTCAAAAAATCTTCTGGAATTGATTTGCGTAATGATCCACTCGCACTACAACGTTTAAAAGAAGCAGCAGAAAAAGCGAAGATTGAATTATCGTCTGCGCAACAAACCGATGTGAATCTACCCTACATCACTGCTGATGCTTCAGGACCAAAACATTTAAATATCAAGATAACACGCGCGAAGTTGGAATCTCTCGTTGAAGATTTAATTCAACGTACGATTGAGCCATGTAAGACTGCATTAAAAGATGCTGGCTTATCGGCATCAGATGTAGAAGATGTGATTCTCGTCGGTGGTCAGACACGTATGCCTATGGTTCAAGAAATGGTTAAAAACTTCTTTGGTAAAGAACCACGTCGTGACGTGAATCCTGACGAAGCAGTTGCAGTAGGTGCTGCAATTCAGGGCGGTGTTCTCACCGGCGCAGTAAAAGATGTTTTGTTACTTGACGTGACACCGCTTTCATTAGGTATTGAAACATTAGGTGGTGTGATGACTAAACTCATCGAGAAAAACACGACTATTCCAACCAAAGCGACACAAACGTTTTCTACCGCTGCAGACAGTCAAACAGCAGTAACAGTGCATGTATTGCAAGGCGAGCGTGAAATGGCTTCTGCGAATAAATCACTGGGTCGTTTTGATTTATCCGATATTCCACCAGCACCGCGCGGCATGCCGCAAATTGAAGTGACATTTGATATTGATGCGAATGGTATTTTACACGTATCTGCGAAAGATAAAGCAACCGGTAAAGCGCAATCGATTGTGATTAAAGCATCCAGTGGTTTAAGTGAAGATGAAATCAAAAACATGATTAAAGATGCTGAAACACATGCGGCGGATGATCGTAAATTCCATGAGTTGATTACTGTTAGAAATACAGCAGATAATATGATTCATGCCGTGACAAAATCTTTAAGTGAAGCAGGTGACAAAGTCAGTGCTGATGAACGCAAAGCGATTGAGCATGCAGTTGAAGAATTGAAGGAGGCTGTTAAAGGCAATGATAAAGATCTTATCGAAGCCAAAACAAAGACTCTGACCGATGCATCGGGCAAAATGGCTGAACGTCTCTATGCTGCTGGACAACAACAAGCTGGGCCACAACCGAGCGCTGAAGGTGAAGCGGCTGGTCAGAAAGGTGAAAATGTTGTTGATGCTGAGTTTGAGGAAGTGAAGGAAGATAAAAAGCAATAAGCATTAGAAAACATACAAGGGCAAAGCAATATGCTTTGCCCTTAGTATATTTAAATAACTAGAAGTAAGTACCTGCCAATGACAAAACGTGACTACTATGAAATTCTCGGCGTTCCCCGTGATGCAAATGATGAAGATATCAAGAAAGCATTTCGTCGTTTAGCAATGAAACATCATCCAGATCGTAATCCAGGCGACAAAGTGGCAGAAGAACACTTCAAAGAAGCGAGAGAGGCTTATGAAGTGTTGTCGGATGCTCGTAGACGCTCAGCATATGATCAGTTTGGCCATAGTGCTCAAGATGCAGGCGGCTTTGGTGCTGGCATGGGCGGTATGAATTTTAGTGATATTTTCGGTGATATCTTTGGTGATATTTTTGGTGGAGGTCGTCAAGGACCGCAACGTGGCGCTGATTTGCGTTATAATCTCGATATTACGCTAGAAAATGCAGTTTTCGGCACAACCGTAGAGCTTATTGTTCCAACGTTAGTTGCTTGTACCGATTGTAAAGGCAGTGGAGCGCGTAAAGGCGCATCGCCAGCGACTTGCTCTGATTGTAATGGCTATGGCCAAGTGCGTATTCAACAGGGCTTTTTCTCAGTCCAGCAAACCTGTCCGAGTTGCCGTGGTAAAGGTCGTATCATTTCAGACCCTTGTACAACCTGTAGAGGTAAAGGGCGCAACAAGCAAAATAAAAAATTGTCAGTTAAAATTCCCCAAGGTGTTGATACTGGTGATAGAATTCGTCTTGCTGGTGAAGGTGAGGCGGGAGAATCAGGCTCTTTGACCGGCGATCTTTATGTACAAATTAATGTAAAACAGCATCAAATTTTTGAACGTGATGGAACAAATCTTTATTGTGAAGTTCCTATTAGTTTTGTCACAGCAGCATTAGGTGGTGAACTGGATGTACCTACATTGAATGGACGCGCTAAACTAAAGGTCCCTGCAGAAACCCAATCTGCAAAAGTATTTCGTATGAAGGGGATGGGAGTACCGCCGGTGCGCGGTGGATCCAATGGTGATTTACTCTGTAAAGTCATTATTGAAACACCAGTCAATCTTTCCGGTAAACAGAAAGATTTACTCAAAGAGTTTGAAAAGGCAGTAACAGAAGATAAGACCAATCATAGTCCGCGATCGAGTTCGTGGTTTGATCGTGTAAAAAAATTTTTTGAAGAAATGAAGCTTTAGCGAGCGTGAATTTATGATGAGAAAAGTCCCAATGACAGTGGCAGGCGCAGAAATGTTACGCGAAGAGTTGCGTCGTTTGAAAACAGAAGATCGTCCGCGTGTTATCGCTGCAATCGCAGAAGCAAGAGCGCATGGTGATTTGA
>Ga0206827_1077_pt1 | contig 22740 bp, 16 predicted proteins | sample Alteio_BWOrgCont_77_FD_152852 | JGI IMG/M metagenome (GOLD analysis project Ga0206827, IMG submission 152852) | Enriched cells from forest soil in Barre Woods Harvard Forest LTER site, Petersham, Massachusetts, United States -... | ecosystem: Environmental > Terrestrial > Soil > Temperate forest >...
GTCCCGTCCTGCTGAATGACTGCGGCCGTGTTGTGGTAGAGTCCGGCGGCGCGGCGCTCGAAGAGGGAAGCGACGACTACGACTTTTTCCTCGCGGGCAATCGCGCTCAGGCGCTCGGTGCTGGGGCCGGATGGGTTCGGCGAGATCGAAGAGAGCGATGTCTTCGCGCTGGCAGAAGTACTGCGCGCGGAAGAGCTCCGGCAGGCAGACAACGTTTGCGCCTTCGCGGGCGGCTTCGCGGACGCGGTCCGCGGCCTTGTCGAGGTTCGCGTCGGGGTCGGGGCTGCAGGACATCTGCACCAGACCGATTCGATAGTTGGGACTGGACGGCATGTTAGTTCTCTTTCTTCTCTGTTAACAAACACCTATACATCAGGTTTGTTTCAAGACAGAGAAAAGGCGCAGGCACCAATGGCCCGCGCCCTCGATTTCTTCTCGCGGCCTTACTGCCGCACACAACAGATTAGATACGCTTCATAGTCAATTTTATTCAAAAATCAGAATTGCTGCTGCGATTACCGTCGTCCAGAGAGCGCGCTTGTCGCCGATAGCCGACTGGGTGACGTTGGCGGTGCGGACGATCTTGTTCGAGATGCGGTAGATTTCCTTCTTCTCATCCCAGCTTGTGTCTGGATCGAAGTCGACGTCGAGCGTGGTGGCCAGCATTTCGGCGGCTAGCTCTTCGGCGTATTCGCCGGCCTGCTCTTCGGTTTCGCCGAAGCTGTGGTGTTCGCTCAAATAGCCGTACATGTTGCGGTCGGTGGGAATCGCGACGCCGATGCTTGAAGCCACGAGGCGGTGCGGTTCGCGGGTGGAGTTTTCAGCGACCACTGCGAAGACGACTTCGCCGGGAGAGAGGTATTGCAAGCCATCTTTGCGAGGAATGAGTTTGGCCTGCGGTGGAAAGATGGATGAGACGCGGACCAGGTTCTGCGCGGCGATGCCGGCGTCGCGCAGTGCCAATTCAAAGGAGGTGAGACGTTCCTTGTGTTTGCCTACTCCTTTGGTGAAAAACAACCGCTTTGGGACCATGCTTTTTCCCAATTCAGGTTCCTCCGCCCAGAGAGCCTTACTGCTTCGAGTTTGAAGCAGGAAACGATGATACGGCACGGACGGGGAATCTGCGCAATGAGTTGTATCGGGGTAAACGGACTTGAGGCACGGGACGGAGTCATCGAGAGAGTAAACAGCCACAACAAAATTGGAGAATTCTTCGGCTCGATTTGAGGCGATATTAGTGAGGGATTGAGGACCACGATGACCGATTCCCCACGCATTCCATATCCGCTCTGGCCGCTGGCGATTGTGCTTGGCTTCATCATCGCCTACACCGCTAATGTGATCGAGAAGAACTGGCGCCAACCGAAGCAGCGCCGGTCGGCAGACTGGAGAGCGGAGGCCGGGCAAGCCCACGGCTCTCTGCGCCAGTTCAGGGGCAGCCCAGCCTTGTGACGGCCTTCTAGTGGCCCATGGCTTCCTGCGCCGGTTTCTTCATCGCTGGCGGCTTGCGCATGATGAAGGGCAGCGGAATGAGGCAGGCGATAATAACGCTCAGCAACCAGAAGGCGTTCATGTAGCTGAGCATGGAGGACTGCTGCAGCAGCATTTGGTAGGCGTGGCCCATGGCCGTTTGTGACGCCTGATCGGAGCCCTCGCCGAGACGCATCAGGGACTGCTTTGTGGTGTCGAGGAATTCGGAGTAGCGCTGGCTTCCGGCGACGATGTTGGCTCCGAGCGTGGACTGGTGCACCTGCTGCGTGCGTTGCAGGAAAGTCGTGAGCATGGCTGTGCCGACGCTGCCGCCCAGGTTACGCGCGAAATTGGAGAAGCTGGAGATCTGGTTGTTCTTGTTGAAGGGGACGCCGACGTAGTTCAGCGTGCTGATGGGGATGAAGATGAAGGCGAGGCCGCTGACCTGGAACATGCGCCAGAGCACGATGCTGCTGAAGCTTGTTTCGAGATCGAGGCGCGTGAGGTTGTAGAGGCCGAGAGCGGTAATTGTGTAGCCGATGGATACCATCAGGCGTGCATCCATCTTGCCGATTAGACGGCCGGCAATCGGCATCATGAGCATCATCAGGAAACCTGCAGGTGAAAGCGCCATGCCGGCACGCTCGGCGGTGTAGCCCATCAGGACCTGCAGGAACTGCGGAATGAGCACCGTTGATCCGAAGAGGACCATCCCAAGGATGAACTGCAGAAAGATTGCTGTGCCGAAATTGCGATTCTTAAGCAGCTTGAGATCGACGACGGGATCTTCGTGGTTCCATTCCCAGATCACGAAGGCCACCAGAGTACACACGGCGAGAATGAAGAAGGTCGTGATCCTGATGTCGCCAAACCAGTCTTTTTCCTGGCCTTTATCGAGGACGAATTCAAGGCAGCCTACGCCGATGGTGATGAGGCCGAGGCCCATGGTATCGACCCTGCCGATTTTCTTCCGCTGCCCCTGCAAGTACGGCGGGTCTTCGACCATGCGCTGACTCAGGAAGATCGACAGAATCCCAATTGGGATGTTGATGAAGAAGATCCAGTGCCAGTTGAAATTGTCGGTGATCCAGCCGCCGAGCGTGGGGCCGATGGCGGGAGCGACGACGACCGCCATTCCGTAGACAGCGAAGGCCTGGCCGCGCTTGCTCACCGGGAAGGTGTCGGCGAGGATAGCCTGCTCGCTGGGGGCGAGGCCGCCTCCGCCGGCGCCTTGCAGAATGCGCGCGATGATGAGCATCGGCAGCGACTGCGCTATGCCACACAAAAACGAGCAGACGGTGAACATGACGACGCACGTCATGTAGAAACGCTTGCGCCCGTAGCGGGTGGCCAGCCAGCCGGAGATGGGCAGCACGATGGCGCTCGAAACCAAATAGCTGGTCAGGACCCAGGTCGCTTCTTCCTGGCTGGCGCCGAGCGATCCGGCCATGTGCGGCAGGGCCACGTTGGCGATAGAGGTGTCGAGGACCTCCATGAAGGTGGCCAGCGTGACCGTGAGCGCAACCAGCCAGGGGTTATGCTTCGGTTTCCAGTTGTGATAGTCGATGTGGTCGGGCACGCCTTTACCGCTGCTTCATTCGGGGACAAAAATGAATTTTCTAACTGGGTTCACCCTAGGGTAACAGCTGCAGGCTTTAAGATGACGCGTATGTATATTCATTGCTTTGTTTTTCGCTGGAAGCCGGATGTAACGGCCGAGCAGATTGAGGGTGCTGCGTCAGAGATTCGCAATTTGCAGGGGCAGATTCCTGGCCTGCTGGCGACGTATGTGGGGCGGAACGAATCGCCGCGCGGGCAGGGATACTCGTTTGGCGGGGTGATGAAATTTGCGGATAAGAGCAGCTTTGAGGCTTATGGGCCGCATCCGGTGCATCAAAAATTACTGGCCTGGTTGATGCCGCTGATTGAGCCATTGGAATTGGATTTTGAGGCTTGAGCGGCTGCGTGTAGCGGGTGTCCGTTTCTGAACGATTGTGAGCGGTTCCGGACAGCCTACGTCCGGCAGGGATGAGGGTCCTTGCCGGAAAGCCTTATCTAATGAGCCGAATGGGATGGCTTTACGATTGGCAAAGGGTTTGCTGGTGAGTGGGCGGGAGTGTTTGCGCCATGTCATCCACGTTCGGCAATCTACGTTATGCCCTGCGGCAGCTGAGAAAGTCGCCGGGATTTACGATCACTGCGGTGTTGACACTGGCGCTGGGAGTCGGAGCGAGCACGGCGATCTTCACACTCTTTGACCAGGCGCTGCTGAGCAGTCTGCCAGTGAAAAATCCGCAGGAACTGGTGCTGTTGCGGTTTTCGGGAGACAACGTCGGGCACGTCAACGAGCAGGGCGGCGATCACGAAGGCGCACATCCTTATTTTTCCTATCCCATGTATCGCGATTTGCGCGATAAGACTTCTGTTTTTAACGGTCTGATTGCGACTGCCGTCGGCTCTGCGGGTGTGAGCTGGCACAACAGCGCGGAGGCTGTTCCGGCGGAGATCGTAAGCGGAAATTATTTTGACGTGCTTGGCGTACGCCCGGCCGTTGGGCGGCTGTTTGCGAGCAGCGATGAAACAGCGGCGGGAGCGAATCCGGTTGCGGTGATGAGCTTCGACTACTGGAAGAGGCGCTTCAGCGAAGATCCCACAATAGTTGGGCAGACTGTCACTCTGAACGGAACCGCTTTTACCGTCATCGGCGTGATCGCGCCGGGTTTTCAGAGTGCGGTGTGGGGAGAGCGGCCACGCATCTTTATTCCGATGACGATGCAGAAGACAATCGCGCCGGACAACGACCTCGCGGACCGGCGTTCGATCTGGCTCAAGATTATCGGGCGCTTACCAGCTGGCAGAACAACGAAGCAGGCAGAAGCGGCACTGAATCCGCTATGGTCTTCGCTGCGGGCAATGGAATTCAAGGATTTTCATGATCAATCGGCGCGTGAGCGGGAGAAATTTGTAACGACATCGCATGTGAGTGTTGCCGGCGCGGCGAAGGGCTTCTCGCCCATGCGCGAAAACGTGGAAATGCCGCTCAAAATCCTGATGGGGATGGTGCTGCTGGTGGTCGCCATGGCGGCGGTGAACATGGCGAGCCTCCTGCTGGTGCGCGCGGCGGGGCGCGTACGCGAATTCTCGATGCGGTATGCGCTGGGGGCGCGCGCGGGTGACGTTGTGCTCCAGTTGCTGACCGAAGGGCTGCTCCTTGGGCTGGGTGGTGCGGCGCTGGGGATTCTGATTGCGCCGCAGATGGTGCGCGGGTTAATTGCGTGGCTCACCACAACGATGTCTGATGCGCCCTTTTCGGCTACGCTCAACCCGGATATTCTGGCCTTTGCGCTGGGGACGACGCTGCTCGTCAGCATTCTGTTCAGCCTTGCGCCAGCACTGCAGTTCCTGAAGCCGAACCTCGTCGATTCGCTCAAGCAGCAGAGCGGCACCGGCTCGACGGCATCGCTCAAATTTCGCAGGAGTTGTGTAGCGCTGCAGATCGGCTCCAGCCTGCTTCTGTTGGTAGGCGCCGGACTCTTTATGCGCACGATTCAAAATCTGCATTCTGTGGATGCCGGGTTTGCGACAGACCATTTGCTTAAGTTCGATCTCTCTCCGGAGATGGCGGGTTATCAAGGGGATTCAGTTGCAGCCGTCGAGGTGAGGTTACTGGATGCAATCTCAGCACTGCCAGGGGTGCGCGGCGTGGCTGCTACGAACGATCCTGAATTAGCCGGGGACGAGATCAACGGCAGTATGGACATCGCCGGATACACACCAAAACCGGACGAAGAGATAGAGGCCGAGGTGCCGTGGGTGAGCCAGGATTATTTTTCGACAATGGGAGTTCCGCTGCTGGCCGGGCGTGGTTTCACCAAAGCCGATGTGGCCGGGGCACAAAAGGTGGCCGTGGTGAATGAAATGTTTGCCCGCAAATACTATGGATCGCCCGCCAATGCCCTTGGGCACCATGTGAGCCGCAGCCGGCGTCCGGTGACGGACACGGCCATTGTGGGCGTCGTGCGGGATACGAAACACGAGTCAGTGCGCGATGAGATTCGGCCAACCGTGTACCGGCCATTTGTGCAGGGGGAGAAGCCAACGCAGCTGGTCTACTACGTACGAACGTGGCAGACACCAGAGGCCACTTCGAACGCGATTCGCGCTGCCGTGCAGCGTATCGATGGGAAGCTGATCGTAGATGATCTGCGCACGATGCAGAGCCAGATTGATGACACCATCAGCACAGAGCGGATGGTTGCCATGCTGGCTTCCGGATTTGGAGTGCTTGCGGCGCTACTAGCCGGGATCGGGTTGTACGGCGTGCTGGCATATTCGACGGCGCAGCGGACGCGCGAGATTGGCATCCGCATGGCGCTGGGCGCGCAGCGTTTCACAGTTGCCAGGCTGATTCTGCGGGAGGTGCTGGTGCTTTCTGCCGGAACAATTCTGGTCACGCTGCCGCTCGCCTTTCTGTTGAGCCGCACGCTGCGCGAAGAGCTCTTCGGGGTCTCACCCGCCGATCCTTTGGTGTATCTGGGTGGAGTTGTGATGATTGGCATTGTCGCTTCGCTGGCAGCTCTTTTGCCGGCGCGGCGCGCGGCCTCCATTGAACCGATGCAGGCGTTGCGCGCGGAATAGGGCGCACAAAGGACGCTGAAGGGAAGTATGAGTCCGACTTCTCAGCTAGTGACGCCGAACAACTCGCTCATCTCCGCGTAAAGAAAGCCGCGTCCCGGCCGGTACGGCTGCACCCACTTGCCATCGATCACGAACTGGGGAATGGCGCGCTTGCCCACGTGCCGAATTACATCTTCAGCGGCACCGGGAGTCGTTTCGATGTCGATCTCCGTGTAAGCAATGTTGTGTCTCTCGAGAAAGCGCTTGGCCTCCCGACAATCGCGGCACCACGGCGCGGTATAGAGCAAAACCGGCATGCGGCATATCATACCGGGCCGCACATACGTTTGGCAGCCCGGTATCCGATGAAGGTCTGAGCCTCAGCCTCCACCTCCCAACGTAAAGACGACATTGATTGTTGTTTCCACGGCAACCGGTTCGCCATTCAGCATGAATGGCCGATATCGCGCCCGCTGAATCGCCTCGGTTGCCGCGCCTTGCAGCATCGGCGGGCCGCTGATAACGCGGAGTTGCTCGATGGTCCCGCTCTTCGAGATGACGGCCTGCACCACCACCGTTCCCTGAATGCGAGCCTGTCTCGCAATCGCGGGATAGACCGGCTGGATCGGCGTAAGCAGCTGCCCGGTAGCGACTCCGGAAGAAACGGGCACCGGTCCTTTCGGCGGCGCGGGCTTCACGATCGTTCGAGAAGGCGGACCGAGAGCATCGAACAACTCGCTATTTGTGCCAGATACTGTTCTGGCCAGCCCGGTGTCGACGCCTGCCGGCGCTGCCCCGGAATCCGGATTCATCGCCACATGATGCGGGATGCGGATTGGAGCAGCCAGCAGTTCATCGAGCGGGATCGGCCGCGACCGCATGGACGCGGGTGCCGCGCGCTGCGGAAGGTCTGCCGGAGATGACGGAAGCGGCGGTGCCGTCAGCAACATCGTGAGAGCCTGCCTCGGTAACGTAGCCGGGTGCAGAAATGGATAGATCATCAGCGCTGCAAGCAGCATCGACTGTACAGCGAACGACCCGATCGCAAAGTACCTGCTGCGCGTGCGAATGCGCCCGGTCGACTCCACAAGACTGTCTTCAAACATGGTGCCTCCAAACCAATCGAGAGTTGGTGAGCGAGACACCTGTTGCGATAGACACCGCGAGTTCTCATGAGTTCCCGGTATCATGAGCCTGATGACTGCCGACGAATTGAAAAAGCTACTGAGACTGGAGCCGCACCCATGTGAAGGCGGCTGGTTCATACAGACCTGGCGTGCCGAAGAGACAATTCCCATATCCGCATTGCCTGCGCGATATCCCGCCGACCGCGCAGCCGGAACCGCGATCTATTACCTCCTCGAACCGCATACATTTTCCGAATTGCACCGCCTCGCCTCCGATGAGATATTCCACTTCTACCTGGGCGATCCGGTCGGGATGCTGCAACTCTGGCCAGACGGAAGCGAGCGAACGGTCATCCTCGGTCGCGACATCCATGCAGGCATGCACGTCCAGCTGCACGTTCCGAAATTTGTCTGGCAAGGCTCACGCCTGCTTCCCGGCGGCAGCTTTGCGTTGCTCGGATGCACCGTAAGCCCAGGCTTTGACTACGCTGACTACGAATCAGGCGAACGGGAACTGCTTACGGAACAATATCCGCAGGCAGCGGAGGCAATCCGCAACCTCACGCATGAGTAACAGCTCAATCACTCGCGTCGAGCGCGAAAAAATTCCTTGAGAATGGCGCCGCACTCTTCAGAGAGAACGCCTGCCGTCACCGCCATTTTGTGATTCAGCCTGGGATGATTCAGTACCTCCAGTACAGATCCAACCGCGCCGGCCTTGGGATCGGCAGCGCCGTAAATCAATCGGGCGAGCCGCGAATGCACCATCGCTCCGGAGCACATCGCGCAAGGCTCCAACGTCACATATAGTTCACAATCCAGCAGCCGATAGTTGCCCAACACATGGGCAGCCGCCCGCATAGCCACGATCTCGGCATGAGCCGTCGGATCAACGTCGCGCAGAACGCGATTCTGGCCGCGCGCGATGATCTCGCCTCGAACTACGACAACAGCGCCGATGGGTACCTCGCCTGCGGCTGCTGCCAGCCGCGCCTCGTCAAGCCCTGCCTGCATGAACGATTCATCCTGCATGCTGACCATGCTAATGGCTGGGCTCTTTCGAAATCTGAGAGTCTGGCTGCACCTGTTGGCCGGTGATGCGGCGCAGGGCAAGAAATCCAAATACTCCCGCGAGCAGAGAAGCGCAAAGCACGGCCGTTTTTGCTGCGTCGAGCATGCCCGGATCATCGAAGGCGAGAGCGCTGATGAAGAGGGAAACCGTAAACCCAATTCCAGCGAGCGCGCCCACGCCTACAATATGGCCCCAGTTCACCCCACTTGGGAGCTGGGCAATCTTCAGCTTGACGGCAATCCAGCAGGCGCCAAAGATGCCGAGAGGTTTGCCTACCAAAAGCCCGAGGAGTACGCCCCATGCAACCGGACTGTGTAAGAGCGACCGCCATGTCGCCAACGAAAACGTGACCCCGGCATTGGAAAGGGCGAAAAGCGGCAAAACCAGAAACGCAATCCAGTCGTGCAACTTTCGCGTCAGCCGGTCGGCGGGTGATTCAGTGTTCTCAAGCAGATACTCCATCGCGCCGAGTTGCCGATTAGCAAGCGATTTGTCACCGGAAGCAAAAGCTTTGCGAAACTCCTCCAGAGTCTCGCCGCACACCGCGCCAAAAGTATCAAGCGAGACGCGTGAGCGGACGGGCACAAGCATGCCCAGAATCACACCGGCAATCGTTGCATGAAGTCCGGAGCGAAGGATAGCAAGCCAGAAGGCGAAGCCGAGAACTGCATAAACAATCGGCCGGTCAATCCCGACGCGACCGCAGATTAGAATCAAGGCCAGTAGAAGCGCTCCGATAAAAAGCTGATCGAAGTGCACCGTATCGGTGTAAAAGAACGCGATCACCGCAATCGCGCCAATGTCATCCGCAATCGCCAGAGACAGCAGAAATACCTTCAATTCAGCGGGAATCCCTTTCACCATGGCGAGTACGCCGAGAGAGAAGGCGATATCCGTTGCCATGGGAACACCCCATCCGTGTGCTCCCGGCCGTCCATGATTCAGCAAAACGAAGACCAATGCAGGAAAAACCATGCCGCCGGCGCCCGCGAATACAGGCAATGCGGCGCGCTGCATGTCGGCCAGCTCGCCGTTTACAATTTCCTGCTTGACCTCCATCCCCACAAGAAAGAAGAACAGCGCCATCATGGCGTCATTGATCCACGCGTGGAAAGGCAAAATCAATCCCGACAGCTTAAGCTCAATGTGCCAGAGGTGATAGTACGACGCTCTCCACGGCGAATTAGCCCAGGTGAGGGCAATCACAGCTGCCACCAGTAGAAACGCGCCGCTGACGCCCTGCGTATGGATGAACTGCTGGACCGGAAGTTGAACGGTGCGCGCAATCAGTGATTCGCGCACCTCCAACTTCAGGGCGCCGAGTGTGCGTGCGGGGACTGTCATGGCAGCCAGTGTATGGAAGCGCGGCTATTCAAACAATGAAAACTATTTCGGAATTCGTCGCATCGACCCTGCGAGACGAAGTCCGGCGCAGTACATCAATGCGCCAGCAGCCCTGTAATCCGCGCTTTATACCCACGGCTGACGGGCACCTTCTGCCCATCCTGCATCAGAACAAAGGACTCGCCTTCGAGTGAATCCGTTCGGATCTCTTTTATATATTGCAGATTCACTATCGCCGAGCGATGCACACGGATGAATGATCTTGGGTCCAGCCTGCCCTCGAAATTCGCCATCGTCTCGCGCAGCAGGTGGTTCTCTCGCTCCGTACAGATCCGCACATAGTTCTCCTCCGCTCCAATCCAGCGAATGTCGGAGATTGGAAGAAAAAGTATGCGCCCGCGAGACTTGAACACGATCCGGGTTGTGTAAGGTTCATCGGTTCGCTTCGAAGGCTTTATTCCGTCGTTCTGCAGCGCGAGCTGTTCGCGCACTCGCTGCATCGCCTGTTGCAGGCGCTCTCGGGTGAAGGGTTTCAGCAGGTAATCGACAGCGTTGATCTCGAATGCCTTGAGAGCATACTGATCGAAAGCTGTCGTAAAGATAATCCGCGGGAACGTGGCCGGTTTTCCTGAGGAAAGCGCCGAAACCACATCGAATCCATCCATTCCCGGCATCTGAATATCCAGAAGGATCACGTCAGGATCAGTCAGGTGCGCCAGCTCAATGGTTTCCTGGGCCGTAGCCCCTTCCCCGACAATTTCTACGTCCCTTTCATCCTCCAGTAAATGGCGCAGCTTCTGCCGCGCGAGCACTTCATCGTCAGCGATGATCGCCTGGATTGTCATACGCGTACTCCAGAGATTTGTCCGTTAGACGGGCAGGGTATTGAAGGGGCAGCAGGAGTATTGCTTGAACTTCTCCATCTGCATCTTCCTTCAGCTCAAAGCAATGAGCATTGCCATAGTGCAGCTGCAGACGCGATCTTACATTTGCCACGCCAACCCGCTCTTTGGCGGTTTCTGCAGCGCTTCGTAGCGCCAGTCCCTTGCCAGAATTACGAACACAAATCCTCAACTGTCCCTCGTGCGTTTGCCCTTCGATGCCGATAAACGCCTCTCCGGCTGTTTTGGCTACGCCGTGAACATAGGCGTTCTCGACGATGGGCTGCAAAATCATGGTGGGAACCAGGGCGTCCAGCGCCTCCGGTTCTATCGCGACATAGTGATGCACGGTTCCGCGGAACCGCGTCTTCTGAATTGCGAGATAAAGCTGGATGAAGTCCACTTCTTCGGTCAGCGGAATCAGCTGCTGCTCCCCTCGGTCGAGAGTGATACGCAGCATGCTGCTCAATTGTTCCAGCACCTGGTCGGCGGCCTCCATATCGGTCCGCATCAGGCTGGAAACGCTGTTCATCGTGTTGAACAGAAAGTGCGGATTGAGCTGCATCCGCAGCGCGCGCAGTTGCGCCTGGGTCAGTTGCTGCGCAGCGGCAGATTCGCGTTCACGAAAGCTTTGGTAGGTGAGAATGACCCGGAACAGGCATAACGTAGTCCAGAAAATGACTAAGTTATTGAGCAGTTCCGAATCAAGATAGTACTCCAGCCTATGCAGATAAGTCCTGTCATGCAGTCCCATAGGTATCTGGGGCTGGCACGCCACCCAGATGGCTTCCTCAAGAACGCTTACAACGACACTGATGGGAATAAACCATGCCAGAATAGATTTCGTTGTCGCTCGTTTGATAAACGGACGACCCTTCCACCACAATATCTGGCTAAAAATTCCCCACAACAGGAAGTGAAGGCACCAGGGAACCAGGAACGTACGGTAGCTCATGCGATACCGCGTCCCCCGGTAGGTCATGTACTCCTGAAACGCAAAAAGCACCCCAAGCAGAATCCACGCGGAAAGAAATACCGCCGGATGCAGGAACCACGGTCGCCCCGGTTTTGTCTTTTCTTCTTGATCCTTCAGTTTCTGGTCGCCCCCTTGTCTGTCTGTTGCGTATCTTGTCCGGTAGCATACACCTCGTTCAGAGGAAAGTACGCAAGGTTAAGCACATCGCCGTTAAGATAGATATCCTCATGAGGATGGGCGTCCACCCACGCCAGCGCAGCCTTTTCTGCCTGACTCTGCTGGTCCGCAGCCAAAGCCTTGCGAGCTGCTGACAGATCGTTCGCAAGCAGCTTCTCGGCTGCGGGACCACCCTGCTTCACCGCGATCGTGAACCACTGATACGAGGCCAGCTCGTCCTTCGGAACGCCCCTGCCATCGCGCGCCAGGATGCCCAGAATGATAGAGGAACGATAGGCGCCGCCCTCAGCGGCCGTCTGGAGCCAGTGCAGTGCCTCGCCCGATTGCTGGTTCACCTCAGGATGATTGACCAGAACGAGTCCCAGGGAATGCATCGCCGACACATATCCGCTGTTCGCGGAACGGCGCAGATAATCTGCGGCTTTGAGAAAGTCATGCGAGTGCCCCGCGGCTACTGAATACAGCGTTCCCATCGAATACTCACCCTCAGGGCTGTGATGGTTAGCCGCCCGCTCGAACCACTTTTCCGCCTTCACCGGATTTTTCTCCGTACCCACTCCAAGCAGGTACAGAATGCCGAGGTAATCTTCCGCTCTTGGAAATTGTTTATCGGCAAGCTCCTGTATCATCTCGAAGCCGAGGTGCGGATCACGCGCGATGCCCTGGCCTCGCAGATACATCACCGCCACATTCAGCTTTCCTTCGCTGGACCCGGAGGCTGCGGCGCGCTCAAACCATTTCGCAGCCTGCGCCGCGTCGCGTTCCACTCCCAGCCCCGCAAGGTAGAAATATCCCAGCTGCACCTGTGCAGCCGGAAGTCCCTGATCGGCCGCCTTGCGGTACCAGTAGGCCGATTGCGCGAGATCGCGGGGAACGCCTCGTCCCGCCATGTAGTCTCCCGCAAGTTGCACTTCCTGTTTGAGATTTCCTTCCGCAGTTTTTGGTGGCGCATTGTCTACAGCCATCAGTGCATTCGATTGCGACAGGGTGGGGTTGGCGATCAGGTAACTTAGCATGATGAGCGTGCACACGCTCATACGAAGAAATAACCTTTGAGCGATCATGAGGGCCTCCTCAGCTAGCCGTGATAGACAAGCGAGCGAGAATATCGTCACCCATCTTCAGGCCGGCTTTTGTGGCACTCACCCCAGATCCATTAAGCGCGGCCGCAACCATCGGGCCGCTTGTCCCTCCGACGTCCCATCCATCACAAATCCAGCTAAGTACAGCTTTTTTTGGATGAGATCACCAACTCATAAACAAGATAGTCCTTCTTCGAGCGGATGAAACCTCGGTTCATCACGTAATTGTCGCCCTTCGTCACAGTTCCCGTACCATCCGCGACTTAGGTGCCCTGTACGGGGAGATAGAGTCGCAAACTAGCTGGCAAATGAAAGAGCGCGAGGCAGCCAGGCGATAAGCAGGCTGCAATGAAAAAAGGCGCTGGTTGTTGCTTCCTTTAAGACATACCTTTCGGAGGCAGTTATGCGTTTGTTGTGGAAGGCGGTGATTCTTTGCGGCGCTCTGTGTGGAACCGTGTGGGCGCAGACTTCGCTTACGTCCGTTCGCGGAACCGTCACCGACCAGAGCGACGCAGTGGTCCCCGGGGCGCAGATTGAGCTAACAAACCAGGCGAACGGAACAAAGCAGACACAGGTAGCCGGAAGTCAGGGAGAATTCCAGTTTCAGCAACTCGTTCCCGGAACCTATCTCATCGTTGCATCTGCTGGTGGATTCGGAAGCCAGAACAAGCGCGCCGAGCTTCTCGTCAATCAACCTGCAACGGTGAATTTCCAGCTTTCCGTGCAGGCAGAAACTACCACCGTTGACGTAAGCGCGCAGACGCAGACGCTCAATAACTCCGATGCAACCATCGGCAATTCGTTTACGAATGCCACCATCGAAGCGCTTCCCAGCGAGGGAAGAAATGTGCCCGACCTGCTCAGTGTTCAACCCGGCGTTTTGTACTTAGGCCGAGGCGCAGACAAGCAGAGCGACAGCCGCACAGGCTCCGTCGCGGGAGCGCGGTCCGACCAGACAAACGTCACCCTCGACGGCCTCGATGACAACGACCAGACAGAAGGCTACGCATTTACCGGAGTGCTTCGCTCAACGCTTGACTCGGTGCAGGAATTTCGCGTGACCACCACCAATGCCAACGCTGATGCCGGTCGCTCCTCCGGCGGGCAAGTCAGCATGGTCACCAAGTCCGGAACCAATGAGCTTCACGGCGCGGTGTACGAATACAACCGCAATACCTTCACAGTGGCGAACGACTGGTTCAACAAAGAGGCGCAGGTTTCCCAGGGATACCCGAACGTTCCCGGCAAGCTGATCCGCAATACCTTCGGCGGCGCATTAGGCGGACCGATCAAGAAAGATAAACTCTTCTTCTTCGGAAACTATGAAGGCCAGAGAACGGCGGAAAACAAACAGGTCACCCGCACCGTGCCGACCGCCTCGTTTCAAAGCGGAGAAGTAAAGTACTTGAACAACGGCAATGTAGTCACGCTGTCGCCATCGCAGATCGCACTCATGGATCCCAACTGCACCGCGAACGGCACCTGCCCACTCGGTCCGGGAGTCAACCCGAATGCGCTGGCATACTTCAACCAGTACCCCGCGGCCAACGGCTCTGCGCTGGGGGACGGCCTGAACCTCGGCTCCTACACCTTCTCATCTCCGTATCCGGGATCGCTCAACACATCGATTCTGAAGCTCGATTACCTGCCCGTCGAAAACCACAGACTCTTCATTCGTGGCAATCTGCAAAAGGATACGCAGGAAAACGTCCTTCAATTCCCGGGCCAGATCCCATCGTACTCATACATCGATAACAGCAAGGGCCTCGCAGCCGGCGACACATGGAGCATCTCACCGTCGATTGTCAACGACTTTCGCTACGGCTATGTGCGGCAGGGATTCTCCAATCGCGGCATCGGACAGGGCTCCTACGTCGTATTCCGCTTCATGGACCAGTCCACGCCCGAATCGCGCAGCACCATCGTGCACGTGCCCGTGAATAACTTCATCGATAACTTCACCGCATCCAAAGGCAGCCACACTGTTTCCGCGGGTGTGAACTGGCGCATCATCAACAATATTCGCTCCTCTGATCAGCTCTCGTTCAGCGAGGGCAACACGAATGAATACTGGCTCGCAAACGGTGGCTCGATCGCCGGACTTAGCGTGCCGGGTAACCCGCAAAGCCTCGATCCGGGTGGCTTCGGTTTACCGGCCGTCGATAGCGGCTTCGCCAATTCCTATAACATCGCCGTTGGACTTATCACGGGACTCGTCCCGCAAACTATCGGGAGCTATAACTACTCGATTTCAAAAGACGGCACGACCGGAGCCCTGCTGCCTGACGGCACATTTCTCGACCGCAATTTCAAAGCAAACGAGCTTGAATACTACGTGCAGGACGCCTGGCGAGTTCGCGCAAACCTGATGCTGACCTTTGGTCTCCGCCACACTCTGTTGCAAACGCCTTACGAGCTCAACGGTCAACAGTTAGCGCCAACCGTCAGCGTGCATGACTGGTTCATGACCCGCGCAGCCAACGCGGCACAGGGAGTTACCGATCAGCCCGACTTATACTTCGCGCCTTCCGGTCAGGCCAGAGGTCTGAAGCCGTACTGGCCCGCGCAGCACGCAAACTTCGCGCCCCGTTTTGCTTTCGCCTACTCACCCGACAGCAAAACTTCAGTCCGCGGCGGCTTTGGCTTGTACTTCGATCACTTCGGCCAGGGCGTAGTAGATTCATTCGACCAACTGGGATCGTTCGGATTAACAACCAGCATCTCCAACCCGGCAAGCACATATACCGTCGACAACACTCCTCGCTTCACAGGTTTGAACACACTACCCCCGAACTCCTGCGCGCAGCCCACGGCCATCGTCTATCCATATCTCGCCCCGAATTCGCCTGACTGCGGCTTCGCCATCACCTGGGGAATCGACGACAAGCTGAAGACGCCATACTCCGAAGTCGTGGATTTTTCCGTGCAGCGGCAGCTTCCCGGTGGCTTTCTCTTCGAAGCTGACTATGTAGGCAGATTCGGGCGTCACCTGCTGCAACAACTCGATCTTGCCGAGCCGCTCGATCTGGTCGACAAGAAATCCGGTATGGACTATTTTGCCGCCGGAACTGTCATGTCGAAACTGGTGGACGCCAATGGCGGCAATCCCTTCGCTGCCGTTCCCGCAATTCCATACTTCGAAAACCTGTTTCCGGACGCAGCGGGCGGTGGCAACAGCGCAACGCAAAATATCTACACCGATGTATGGGTGGGGAATAGAGGAAATGAAACGACAGCACTCTATCTGCTCGACGTAGCCTGCATTCCGGGTTGCGGTGGCCAAACCAACCGCTTCTATCAGAACCAATTCTCTTCGCTCTACGCCTGGTCTACGATCGGCTCCAGCAGTTACAACGCAGGCCAATTCATTCTGCGCCATGCGATGACGCATGGCCTGCAACTCGACTTCAGCTACACGCTTTCAAATTCCATTGATCTCGGCTCTGACACCGAGCGCACCAGCGAACTCTTCGGCCAGCAAGGCGTCTTCCAGCAGGGATCGAGCTTCAGCGAGATTCTCAACAGCTTCAGGCCCGAGCTGAACCGCGGCGTCTCCGACTTCGACACACGCCACCTCATCACTGCTGACTCGGTCTACGAACTCCCCTTCGGCCAGGGCAAAGCCTTTGCCGGAAGCGCAGGCACAGCCCTCAACGCACTGATCGGAGGCTGGCAGTTCTCGGGTCTGTCGCGCTGGAGCAGCGGGCTTCCGTTTGGCGTTGTGGAACCTGAGTGGTCGACAAACTACCAGGTTGAAAGCGGCATGGTGCAGACCGGCCCGGTCAAACTCCACAAGCACATCATAAATGGAGCGCCGAACGTCTTCGACGATCCCACCGCCATCAATAACGGCATTCAAAGCGGGTTCCCGATGCGTCTGCCATATCCCGGCGAAGCAGGGCAGCGCAACGCTTACCGCGGCGACGGCTTCTTCGACATCGACTCCGGGCTCGCCAAATCATGGCGGATCACGGAGCGGCAGAATCTGAAATTCGCATGGGAGGTATTCAACGTAACCAACTCGGTGCGATTCGACACCAGCGTAGCCTCGAGCAGTGGCGTATCCCTCAACAACGTGGCTACCAGCAATACGCTCGGCGCCTACGCCTCCACGCTCACCTTGCCAAGAGTTCAGCAGTTCTCCCTGCGCTATGCCTTCTGATTCGCATAGCACATAGCAAGTTTGCAGTACAGATTCCCCAGGGTCGGCAGCAATGTCGACCCCTTTTTTTGTTTGGACGGAGATATCTAAATCTACAGACTTTGGAAGCTGCGACTTAGGTCTCATATCAAATACTGTTGACTACTTATCTAACTGGACCAACTATAAAGTCATCCATCCCCGCTATCGATCATCTCGTCACACCTCCATTTATTTGTAGCAGTTATTGGCACTTATTCTATAAATCGGAGACCTCATAACGACTTCAGAGATATCTTCACAGCAGATGAGCAACGTCGCACGCCGCTCATCGCTCCCAAATCACGGGCCGAAGCACAATCCTGCATCTCGTCACAAATCGACTCACGACTACAGCTGCGGAAACGCAAATGCACATCGCCTTGCAGCAGGCCAGTGGCGAAGCCGTGCAGTTAGCGGAAACCGCTTAGAAACACGGGGAGGCCAGTGCAACACAACCAGCGCAACGAATCAGATTGCGCATGCGGTTTCCGCTTCCGCTTTCACTTGCATTTCTTCGCATTACATCGACACCGGACACGTGGAGGGCATAATGCTGTTTTCCAAAGTGGTGCGTCGTTTTATTCTTCTCTGCTTTGCGCTCGTTGCCAGTCTTCTTCCACACCTTGAACTCTTCGGACAAGGCATCACCACCGGAACAATCTCCGGCATTGTCGCCGACTCCTCCGGAGCCGTCGTCGAACACGCCCGCATCACGGCAACGGAAGTGTCAAAGGGCATCAGGCTCATCGCGGAAACGCAGCCGGACGGCGTCTTCTCTCTGCGTGCCGTACCCATTGGAAAGTACGAGCTGGTAATTTCTGCCGCGGGATTTAGTGATGCGAAGGTAGAGAACGCCCTCGTCAATTCCGGAGCCACAACCGACATCGGCAAAATTGCGATCTCCGTTACCGCTGCCGCGGAACAGGTACAGGTAAACGCAGCAACCTCAGCCTTGCTCGAAACCAGCGACTCCCAGGTGACCACGGTATTCGACGCCCAGCAGATGTCGCGCCTGCCCTTCAACAACGGCTTCGACACAGCCACCGAGCTGATCCCTGGCGTAGTCAGCGCGCACGCCGACAACTTCTCCAACACCAATGGCGACACCTTCTCCGTTAACGGACAAAGCAGCCGCTTCAATAACTTCGAACTCGACGGCCAATCGAACAACGACAACACCATTGGCGGCCCGCAGATCTTCTTCGGCAATCAGGACGCCATCGCGCAGCTGCAAGTTATCACCAACGACTACAGCGCACAGTACGGCAGAAATGCCGGCGCGGTCGTCAACTACATCACAAAATCAGGAACAAACCAATTCCACGGCACCGGCTTCGAGTATTACCAGGGCCAGTTCCTGTCTTCTTTTACGAATCAAGCCAAGAACCCTCTCTTTCAGTACTGCCTCCCGGGTCAGGATCCCGCATTGACTGGCTGCATACCCACGCAGCTCACGCGCTACGTTGAGAACCGCTACGGTGGCACGCTCGGTGGCCCCATTCTCAAAGACAAACTGTGGTTCTTCGGCAGTACCTATTGGGACACTGCCCACACAGGCGCCGTGCCATCCGTATCGAACAATCCGACCAACGGAACACTTACGCCCACTCCAGATGGCCTGCAGCAACTCGCATCAGTGTTTCCCAACAATCCATCCGTGGCCATTCTGCAGAACTACGGTCCATTCGGCGTGAAGACCGGCAACCCACAACCGGTCGGCGCAATCACCATGCAGACGGTTACAGGCCCCGGAGGCGTAACCACAACCATTCCGTTCTCTCTGGTGCAGCGGCTCATCACGACACCTTTCAAAGACCAGGAGCAACTCGGCCGCCTCGACTGGCAGCCAACCGGAGCCGATCACCTCTTCCTGCGCTACTTCTATCAGGATCTCGATCTGGCCGCGGCTGCTGGAGACATCGCCGCCGGTGGCTGGGGCGATTCGATCGGCAACGCGCACTCCGTCGGAGCAGACTGGACGCACACCTTCAATGCGCATTGGATCGATCAGATTCGCTACAGCTTCCAGCAGACGAGGGCGTACCTTGAGGGCGGCGCCTTCCCCAACTGCACCGTCACCGCGATTGATTTCTGCCCTTCAGACGTGGTCTTCAGCGGCAGCAGCGACCTGAGCTTCGGCTACACGCAGAATCCGCAAATCCCACAGGGCCGCATCGTCAAAGTCACGCAAATACAGAACAACGCCACATGGAGCCATGTCAATCACACGCTTCTCTTCGGCGGCGAAATCGACTACCAGAATTCGCCAAGCACCTATCTCCCCAGTTATGGCGGAACATTCGTCTTCAATAGCCTCAGCAACTTCCTCGCGAACGGACCCCTGGTAGGACAGACCGCGCAAAACGTCTCGACGCTCAGCCTCGCCGATGGCGATTACACAACCAAGTTCACTGAGCTGGATGCTGCCGGCTACATTCAGGACGACTGGAGAGTGACGCCTAGTTTCACCGCGCACATCGGGCTGCGCTGGGAATATCTGAGCCAGCCCTATAACAAGCTGCACGATGAGACCGTGGCCCGCGAGTTGAATCCAGCCACCGCCTTCTGGAATCAGGCGCTGCCACTCGCAGTTCGCACCGTAGCTGCAGTCGACGACTTCTACAAGAACTTTCAACCGCGCATCGGATTCGCCTGGAACCCGGCCTTCGACAAGCAAACGGTAGTGCGCGGCGGTTACGCCATCAACTCAAATCCATCCTTCTACAACATTTTCAGCAACGACGCTACGCTGGCTCCAACGGCAAATGCAGGGCAGGTGACATGCAATGGAACAAATTGCCTTCCATCGAATGCCACCTTCACCGTAGCAAGCGTTCGATCCTCAAATCTCGCTGCGCTGCCCCGTGGTACCGACCCGCGAACGCGCGATCACGGCGGCGTGCCCTTGAACTTCCGGCCGCCATACACGCAGACTTACACGCTCGCGGTCCAGCACCAGCTCGGCAGCGCCGCAGTCGGAGAGCTACGCTACACCGGCAGTATCACGCACAAAAACTTCCAGACCAGCGACGCCAATCCCTTTCTCCTGCCCGTGCAACAGGACTTCCCCAACTATGTTCCCGTGACCCTCTGCCAGGATCCAACCGCCGTCGGTTATGGACGTCCTGATTGCTCGCTGGGCAACAACAGCATGATCAACAATACCGCGTGGGCCAATTACAACGGCCTGCAACTCAACATCACCACGCGCAATCTGCACGGCCTCACCGGAACCTTTGCTTACACGCACAGCAAAGCGCTCGATAACGCCACCGACGCCTTCCGCAGCACAGGCGTAGGCGGCTCGTCCATCGCCTTTCCGCAGAATCCGCTGGATCCAGACGCCCCCGAGCGCGGAGTCAGCGGCAACGACTTCCCGAATGTCATCGGACTCGGCTTCCTCTATGACTTCCCACACACGCAACGTAAGAGCGGCCTGCTCTCCCGTCTCATGAACGGCTACACCTTCGACACGGTCTATCGCTACAACTCAGGCCAGCCCTACACCTTCTATCAGCCGATCGGGCTCGACGCCTTCACGCCCGACATAAGCTACGGAGACGCGGCCTTCAACGGCGACTTCAACGTCGGCGTGGGCGTCGACACCAGCCGCCTCGTTCTCTCCAACAAAAAAGCTCCGCTCAACGCCGTCGCCTACTACAACCCATACACCGGCCCAAGCGTTAACGGTAGTCCAACGCTCGGACCGCCGCAGTTCGTCGCCTATCAGAGCGACTTCGTTGATAGCAACGGCAACTACAACCCCGGCACACCCCTCGATCCGGCATCAGCGCACTGGATTATCAACAACCAGGCCTACTCGCAACTCGTCGGCAATCCGTATCCCGGCTCAGGCCGCGGCATCAATCGCGGCGTCACCTTCAGCGAACTCGATGCGACCATCATCAAGAGCACGCCAATTACCGAACGCATCAATGTCGAGCTGTCCATGGCCGCATATAACGCGCTGAATCAAGCCTACCGCGGCACTCCCGGAGCGTTTGTAGCCGAGCAGAATAACCTGGGCACCGTCGACTACAACAACACGGGCACCGTCCCAACTCCGACCGGCCTGACCTCTGGCAATCGATTTGTCATCCTGGGAGCGAAAGTTATTTTCTAAACAACCGAAAAGAGTGATACATGAGCGCACATCTCCAAACTCCGGCCATCATCACATCTTCCCGGTCTCGCCGCGAGGCCATCTTTGAAAGCGCCCCCGAGCGCGAATCGGTGCATCCGGTCCGCGATTCGGTGCAGCCGCTCTCTGTGCGATCCAGCGCCGCATTCAGCGTTGCGCCGGCGCGTCTCTTCTACGCGCTTACGATTCCGGAATATATCGAGACATGGCTCACCGCGCCCGACATAGACGAGGTCCACTGCAGCGGTAACCCCGCAGCGGGAGAGGCATTATCCATTGAGCTGCGCCTCAACCATCGCGCTACCGCCAGCATCTTCGCCGACTACAAAAACATCTCAGCACAAGACCTGAACCTGCGCTGGTATCTACGATCGCGCACGCACACCTGTGTCAGCCAACTCCACATCGCCATACGAACTGTGCGTGCCGACGCTCTTCTGCATATCCGTCACACCGGCTTCAGCAATCCGAGCGACTGGCACTGGCACCAGGAGCTATGGGGCCTCTCCCTGACAAAAATGCAGATGGTGATCCGATAAAGAAGGAAGCGACTTCCAGCAATACCTCAAGTAAATGACAACTGCTTGGAGTTGCGCGGAGAGATTTTTCTTTGAAGGGCACGGCTCTAGCCGTGCCGTAAGTTCTGCAGAAGTGATAGCGGCTTTAGCCGCCGAGGGACGATCTTCAGCTGCGATCACACTTCGGTTTGCAGGGCTGTTCTCCGCCGAATAAGAAAAGCTCAACTATATCTTGGGCTCCCAACCCTTTTCATATTCGCGCGACCAGCCCTTCATCGCCTCTGGATCACCAACAATCTTCCCGTTCTTCGTATCCAGCTTCAGCTCGCGGTTCACCTTCCACGCAATATTCGAAAGCTGAAGCATAGTCACTGCCACATTTCCTTCCGCAACGGGAGCGTTCAACTTCTCGCCGGTGCGAATCCCGGCGATGAAATTCGCAAAATGATCATCGGTCATCGAATCGCGTCCGGTAAGATCAGCCGAACTCGTCGCGTTGCCGGTCTTGAATTCGTCGGTCTTCTTGCCCTGCAGGTCGAACACCTCGTATCCATCGCGATCCACCAGCACCGTCCCCGTCGTGCCCATAATCGTCGATCCACGATCCCGCCCGTAATACTTCATCCCGTTGCAGCACTTGCCTTCCCATGTCAGCATCTTGTCGTCGTACTCAAAGCTCGTGACCAGCGTGTCATAGAATTGCCAGTCGTCTTTGAATTGGTACCGGCCGCCGGAAGCGGACACGCGATTCGGATAATCAACGCCCAGCGCCCAGCGGCAGACGTCGACCTCGTGCGTTCCGTTATTCAGCGTCTCGCCCGTGCCATAAATCCAGAACCAATGCCAGTTATAAGGGTGCAGGTTGTCCTTATAAGGCCGTCTCGGAACCGGTCCCTGCCACAGATCCCAATCAAGCGAAGCGGGAACCGGAATTTCCTTTCCCGTTCCAATCGATTTGCGCGTATTGCTGTACCACGACTTTGCGAAATAGGCTCTCCCGATCAAGCCGTCGTGAATCTTGTTGACGATCTCGATCGTGTGCTTCGACGAGCGTTGCTGGTTGCCCATCTGCACCAGCTTCCCGTATTTCTGCTGCGCCTCCACCAGCAGCGCGCCTTCAGCCGGATTGTGGCTGCACGGCTTCTCCACATA
>Ga0206827_1078_pt1 | contig 22499 bp, 15 predicted proteins | sample Alteio_BWOrgCont_77_FD_152852 | JGI IMG/M metagenome (GOLD analysis project Ga0206827, IMG submission 152852) | Enriched cells from forest soil in Barre Woods Harvard Forest LTER site, Petersham, Massachusetts, United States -... | ecosystem: Environmental > Terrestrial > Soil > Temperate forest >...
TCCTTCTATCCTGCTAAAAACAAAACTAATTTCTCCGGGTTTGCAATATATATTTACGTCGCCCTGGCGCCCATAATATTTTATATCTGAAATAGCTTTCCTGTTTTCATCCACAAGTTGTCCTTTATTTTCACGGAAACTCCAATCAGGGCCATTAAGGACATTTTGAGATTTTGCAAGGGAAGAATTACCTGCATTTACAAAAGTGGGGACAAACAGGCTAAAAAAAACAAAAGCCATAATGCCCGGGTAATAATTTTGAGTCTTTTTCATAGTACGGTATTTATAAGTATAGTTTACAATATTTGCGGCTAAGGTAGGAGGATATTTCGAATATTGAATGAAAAATTTTAAATTGTGAGAAACGAATAGCCGGCCCGGCTATGCAATTGTAAACGCCGCCTAAAAGCTAACTGTATAGGGTTGGCTAAATTGAAAATCCTGAAATTGATAATAAGGGCTTTGGGTGCTTTGAAACCCAAACTCCCGTGCTGCAATAATTGTAGCCTGCGGATACCACGCAAAAGAAAATTGAAGCGTATTGAATATAAGGTGCTCGTTTTTAAACCTTACACCGATGCCGTACCCCTGGTACAAGATACTATTTGACAATGAACTACCCGGTGCGCCAAGCAGTTCAAAATCGGCGAAAAGCACCCCTACTGTCTCAAATCCAAGTACATCCCTCGGGCTAAAAAGATCGGCTTCGTAATTGGTAACAAATTTTTGGGTAGCAGGCAGCATTATATTCAGGCCCCTGATACCATAACTGGAAGGGGAATTTTCCGCAATTACTTGTCCCGGCATAAGGTTATACCCTTCTGAATACCTGTTCAATATATATTGCCGAAGTTTCCATTTGTGTATAGGCACCAAGTTTGTAAAATAGAGAATCTGAGCTGTAGAAATAACTTCTTGCCACTGGTGTTCATACTCATAACCACCTGTTTCCAAACTCCCGTAAAAATAGCCAAATAATGTCCGCATCATAGAAAATGACCATTTAGCACCCATATAGTAGCGTGAATATAATTGGGCATCCTGATAGCCGGCGGTAAATAAAAGAAGGTGGCCAACGGGAATATCTTCTGTTTTGCCGAAAGCAAATACATAGCGGTCTTTTACATAGCTCCTGAAACTAAATGCCGCGCTGGCAAGATATAAGGTCTGGCTCTGGAAATTATCAGCCAGGGGGGTCTGACCAAATGGGCCTTCTTCAAATTTGGTATTTGTGATCCGGCCCGCTAAAATAAATTGTGGCACCGGGCCTTCATCATTCAATGCGCCCCTGGCCGTAAATGAACGGGCAAGCCATCCATCATATACACGATATTTTTGCTGGCCTGTAAGGTTTTGCGTATCAGACAGGGGAATAGAATAAGGGTTGTCTTCCCAGTCGGCCCCCAGGCCACCTGCCCATTTCATAGTTGGCGTTGCAAAAGGCTTAGTGAAGAGGAAACCATGTCTTTCATTATTATCACCTGTACTATAATATGTCTGACCGGTAATATAAGTATGCCCTATTTGCGGTACTGTATATGAGCCGCTATATTTATAATCGCCTGGCCACGCAGGATCATACCAAACCTGGTTTTGAAAATTATGGCCCAGGCCAAGAAAATTATTATCATTAAGCGATGCAGTAGCATTGGTTATGGGAATAGCAGCCCCCCCTGCTCCGTTGATACTGAAAACATCAAGTATTATTACAACAATTTCAACACTGTCAGGGCATAGCCCCGAAGTATTGACGACCATTCGCGCATCGGTAATAAAGGAATTTTGCCTTAAAAGCCTTTCGCTTTCTGCCAGCTTATATGGGTTTAACTTATCCCCTTCTTTGAATAGCAGGTCTGCCCTCACCACCCAATCCCGTGTGTCATAGTGCAGGTCATTACCACGTCTCTCAAGCCAGTTCAGCGGTTTATCATAGGGCTGGTCTATAGCAGGGCCGAACGGAGATAATACTTTAATAGTAATCGTTTTAATATAGCTGTTACAAAAAGAATCCTGCACCAGGCAATTGGCGTCAGGAGGCAAAGGTGGCGCATAGCCGGGCGGTTTGGCATCCACCCATATCTTTTTGAGTAATTTACCAAGAAGGTTTTGCTTGTGCACAACTGCCTGTACCTTATATACTATCTTATCTGAATGAGTTTGAAAAGTATCCATTTTAGCGCGCCTGAAATCCGGGTTTATAAGATTTTGCTGCGCCCTGCCACTAAACCCCAATGCAATAATCCAAAGCATTGACAGGATGATAATTTTGTATGTTGGCCTTTTATTCAAACAGCTTCCTGCATTTATTAAATAGATAACATACATAAGGGGAAAGAAGTTATAAAATATTTTTTATCTTGATTTTGATAAAAATACTGAAATAGCGGAAAATGCCAAAGTTTATTAAATTTGAACCTTAATGATTGGCCATATATATATTAAAAACTTCCGGTCTATAAAAGAATCGGAAATAAAGCTTGACCATATCAATGTGCTTATTGGATCAAATGGCTCCGGTAAAAGTAATTTCCTGAACTTTTTTAAAATGGTAAGGGCAATACTTGACCAGGACATGATAAACTATTTTAAGAAAAGGGGTGGGTTTCTAAATATCAAGTACAAAGGAAGTCCAAGAAATGAAAACATTGAAGGGTTACTTGAGTTTGATAACACAAATGCTTACACTTTTGAACTTTCTTATGCCGAAAACAATACTGGAATTTTGACGCTTGATGGCGATTATTATAATGGCTATGATGATAATCCACTTACTATTAAAAAAATAAGAAGCAATTGGCATTACAAACCTTATCCCCACTCATCAAAGCCAGGCTCTGTTGTCAAAAACATGGATGAATTTAGATACAAAGTTGTTCATGGCAGATTAAGCCAGATAAATATCTTCCATTTCCATGATACTTCCCCTTTGTCCCCTTTACGCCAACAATCTAAAATTAATGATAACAAAACTTTCAGGGAAGACGGCGAAAATATTGCTTCATATTTATATAAGATTAAAATTAAAGAGCCTTTTAATTATAAATTGATTGAAAATACAATCAGTAGTGTATTTCCAAATTTTGAAGGCTTCAATCTTGAACCATTAGAACTCAACAATGACACCATTGAATTGGCATGGAATGATTCCAGGTTCCCTGACGAATATATGAATGCCTCGCATTTTTCTGATGGTACTTTAAGGTTTATTGCACTCTCTACTTTATTGCTTCAAAAGGAATTGCCTTCCATTATCATTATTGATGAACCAGAGTTAGGCTTGCACCCCTTTGCTATTCATAAGTTAGCTGCCATGTTGAAAAATGCGGCTGAAAAAGGGGCTCAAATTATTCTTGCCACTCAATCAGTAGATTTATTGAATTACTTTGAAACCAATGAAATAATTACCGTTGATTATGACAAAGAACAAACTGTTTTCAATAGGTTGGACCCTGAAAAGCTAAAAGGCTGGTTAGATGAATATTCTTTGGGCGACCTCTGGCAAAAAAATATTATTGGAGGACAGGTATAATGCGGGAAATTATTATAATCACCGAAGGCCCAACAGAACAGGAGTTTATCTCCAAAATTTTAATCCCGTTTTTTACTGAAAAAGGAATTTACAGGGTTTATCCTAAAACCATCAAGACAAGTAAAGACCACTATGGGGGATTATTGAAATACAATAAGTTAAAAAATGATTTGGGCAGGCACCTGAGTACAAAGCATGGCTCAATTATTACTACCCTGATAGATTATTTTCATTTGCCGGAAAGTATGCCAAATTATGCAACTTGTCAAAGCAAAAGAACAATTGACGAGAAGATCGACTGCCTAATTACTGGATTAGCAAGCGATATTGAGGAAATAAATGAGAATATCTTTCTCCCATATATACAGAAACATGAATTTGAGGCATTGTTGTTTTCAAATATTTCATGGGGGAGCGCCATTTTAAATGAAAAGGGCTGCAAAAGATTGAGTGATATTGTTGAAAAATACGCTAATCCTGAAGATATTAATGAAGGAAATGATACATCACCGAGCAACCGGCTTTTGAAAATTTTTAAGGATTGCAGCGGCGAGCGCTATAATAAGGTTATATTCGGTGAATTGATTGCCTCTGAAATAGGCATCAATACTATTATAAAGCAATGTCCAAGATTTTCTAAGTGGATTAATACCTTAGTTGCTCTGGCAGGTTCATAAAATAAATTATCCTAAGAATCAAAGGATACAATACAATTATTTTCCCCCTCTCAAATAATTTTCTTTCTTCCATGTAACCTTTTCCCCTTTCGGTACACATACCCTTAAAATATAAATAATAAAGCAATGAAAAAAATTTTAATGATTGTTACATATTGGCTTATATGACATTGGCGGCAGAGAAGTAAAGGCGTTGGGAAATAATATTATTCTCAATAAAGGTAATAATACCCTTCATTTTGATGCAGATGGCCTAAGCAAAGGTATGTACCTGGTTGATATCTTCGCTGATAATGGCCAGGCTGCCTATCAGAGGCTGATAAAACAGTAAAGTGAGTGCCATTATATCAGCCTTTTCAGACCTCACCCTGGCCCTCTCCAAAGGAGAGGGAATAATGTGCTTCGTGCCTCAGCAAAAGCAGTGATTTCAAACTGGCAGGCTTTTATTACCATTCCAAAGGAATGGTGAAAGCCCTCTCCTTTGGAGAGGGGTGGGTGAGGTTGATAAATGAGGATACTCATTAAACAATAGAAATGATTTGCGATGCTTTTTTCGTCAATATTAACAAAATACAGCAACGACCAACTTCGCCCCTTTGTAATTTTAAAAAGTTTGCGTATATTCGTTGAAATGAGAAACCCAAAAATAAGCATGAAAAAATGAGTATTTACGTAAACCTGCACAAAATCGACAAAAAGTGTTCGTTTTTGTACATAAAATGTACACTAATAACACAAAATAAATTTTTAACCAATTAATAACCAACATATTAACTATTTTACCCCCCTCTATTTCGTCAAAAGTAGAGGAGCGTTTAAGCTAAGTTTCTTATTAATAGGATGTTATCCACAATGCCATGATGACACTAACAACCTTTCCACCTTCCCAACAATTTAGCCATTTGACAACTTAACAATTCTCCCCTTTTTTCCTACTTTTGCACCAAACCCTATTATACGCAAAGAATGAATTTTGTAGAAGAGCTCCGCTGGCGCGGTATGATACATGATGCAATGCCCGGCACAGAGGAGCAACTGGAAAAAGAACTTACAACCGGCTATATTGGTTTTGACCCGACTGCCGATTCCTTGCATATTGGCAACCTTGTACCTATCATTATATTAAGGCACCTGCAAATGCACGGACATAAACCCCTGGCCCTTGTTGGCGGCGCTACCGGTATGATAGGCGACCCAAGCGGCAAAAGCACTGAAAGGAATTTGCTTGATGAGGACACACTTCGCCATAACCTCGAATGCCAGAGAACGCAACTTGAAAAGTTTCTTGATTTTGATTGCGGTGAAACTTCTGCTGAGATAGTAAATAATTACGATTGGTTCAAAGATTTTAAATTTCTTGATTTTCTGCGTGACGTAGGCAAACATATCACAGTCAATTATATGATGGCCAAAGATTCGGTACAGAAACGCATGGAAACAGGTATTTCTTTTACGGAATTCAGTTATCAGCTTGTACAGGGCTACGATTTTTATTGGCTATACACTCATAAAAACTGTAAACTGCAGATGGGCGCCAGTGACCAGTGGGGCAATATAGTTACCGGTACTGAACTTATCCGCCGCAAAGCCGGAGGAGAAGCATTCGCGCTTACCTGCCCGCTTATCACCAAAGCAGATGGCACAAAATTCGGAAAGAGTGAAGAGGGGACAGTATGGCTGGATGCAAAAAGAACATCCCCTTATAAATTCTACCAATTCTGGCTGAATACCAGTGATGAAGATGCAGTAAAGTATATAAAAATATTTACCTTTTGGCACGCGGAAGAGGTAAATGAACTCATAACCCGGCATAATGAAGCGCCGCATTTGCGACTTATCCAAAAAGCCCTCGCAAAGGATGTAACAGTACGCGTACACTCTGAAGAAGACTATGAAACTGCTTTGGAGGCATCAGAGATTTTGTTTGGCAAAGGCACTACTGAAAGCTTACGAAAACTAAGCGAAAACGACTTCCTTTCCGTATTTGAAGGGGTACCGCAATTTGCTGTAAATAAGGACAAGCTCCGGGACGGCATTAATATTGTAGAACTCCTGGCTACCGAAACGCAGATATTTCCAAGCAAAAGGGAAGCCCGAAAAATGATAACTGCAGGCGGTACAAGCCTGAATAAGGAAAAAATTAATACGCCCGAAGACAAAGTAGGTATGGCAGATTTGATAAACAGCTTATATTTGCTGATACAAAAAGGGAAAAAGAATTATTATCTCATAAAATTTGAATAAGATACAATGAAGAAATTGTTTTTGATTTTAGCCATTTCTATTGGCGCAACCGGTATTTATAATATGAATGCTCAGGGCCATAAAGGAGACAAAGAAATGCCGGGCCAGGAGTTGGGCATACCTTATGATACAATTAAAAAAGCCATAATTTACACTGAAGTTGTAAATGCACCGGGTACCGATAAAAATAAACTATACGACCGCGCTATGAATGCCCTGCATAAAATGTATGTACAGGCAGACGATAAAATAGTAATCAAAGACAAGGAGAATGGTAAAATTGAATTAAACGGTTTTACGCAATTCAAACAAACTGCAAAAGATGGAACGGTAATAACTGGTGAGAAGATCAGGTACCGGCTTACTATTTTAATAAAAGATGGGCGCTACAAATATGAGTTCAGTGATTTCCGCATAGATTTCACAACGAATAAAAAGGATATGGAGGTTTACTACCGTGGCGGCGACCAGAATACTGATATGAAAAAAGAGCAGGGTAAGGAAAAACTCGAATGGATGAATACCGAGATCAAAAAACTGATAGCCCAGCTAAAAGACGGAATGAGCAAAGACGATGTTAAAACCAAAGAAGACTGGTAGGCTTTTAAATACATGAAAAAGATAATATTATTAGGGGTGCTCCTATTCACATCAAAAGTAAATTTTGGGCAGGCGATAGGTTTTGACGAACTTGTGAAGATGCTAAAGATGACTGAATATGACCAAAGCCAATACCTGAGCAATAAAGGCTGGAACCAAAGGGCTGATCAGCCGGCTGACACCCTGATTTTTGACCATACTGGCAATGATACAACTGTAAGCAACGCCTACTGCTATATAGTTAGTGTTCAGCATGAATATAGCGGGCCTACCGTTACCATTGGCCTCCATTTTACAACGCGCACAGTTTACGATCAGTATATCAGCAAGATACACGCCATGCAAATGCATACTGCGAAATCTGAAACAAAGGGAAATGTATCAACTACAGAATATGGCAATAAAGACTATACTGCTACTGTTAAAAAAATACGGACTGACTACAAACACAATGACTACTTTGTAGATGTGACGAGGAAGTGAGGGGAGTGGATAGTGGTTAGTAAAAAAGAGATAAGTTGATTGAAAAGGAGATTTCGAATATTATTTTTATTGCCAATTATAATTTAAAATGGTTGCGCTTAGTACAACTACATGATTAATAGCCACATAATACTAAAATCACTAATCACTATCCACTTCCCCTACAAATAATCCTTATAATACTGTGTCATTTTCTTATAAAGGTGGCCGCGGTCTTTTCCTGTAACGTTGTGTTCATGACCAGGATACACGAAATAATCTACCAAAACATCCTCATCAACGCATTTTTTAAGAAAGGACAGGCTATTCTGCCAGACTACTACCGGGTCCGAAGTACCATGAATGAGCATTAGGTGTCCGCGTAGGTTCTTTACATAGTTTTTCAGATCGGCTGTTTTGTAGCCATCCGGGTTTTGGTCAGGAGTATCCATATATCTTTCCGTGTACATTACCTCATAGTATCGCCAGTCTATTACAGGGCCGCCCGCCACAGCCACTTTAAAAGTACCGGGCGTCCGCAACATAAGCGAGGTAGTCATAAAACCACCATAGCTCCAGCCATTTACACCAAAGCGGGTAGTATCGGTATAAGGTAGTTTTTTCAGGTATTCCACGCCTTTCAGTTGGTCGGTTAACTCCACAGTACCGAGTTGCCTGAACGTAACCTGCTCAAAAGCGGCTCCCCTGTTGGCAGAACCTCTGCCATCTACAGTAAATACTATATAGCCCAGCTCGGCCATATAGTTAAGCCACAAAACCGTACCTGTTGGCCATTGGTTATAAACGAGCTGCACACCCGGGCCATTGTAAACATATACCAGTACAGGGTATTTCTTTGTAGAATCAAAAGCGGGTGGGTATATCATCCTGCAATAAAGAGGTGTAACACTATCAGCGGCCTTTATTTTGAATATTTTCGTGCGCCCCATATTATAGTCTTTCAAAGGGTTGGCAGCGGTAAGCAGCGTTTTTATTTCTTTGCCTTTTGTATCTTTCAAAGTTATTTCCCTTGGTATACTCAGGCTGGTATGCACATCAAAAAAGTATTTGCCGTTCTCACTCATTATTGGGGTATGAACACCGTTGCCATCAGTAAGCCGTGCTACATCGCCAGTATTCAGGTTTACAAAATACACATCCTGGTCTACTGGGCTTTGCGCATTAGAGGTATAAAAGGCAGTAAGTCCTTTTTCATCAAAACCAAGGAAAGAACCTGTTTCCCATTCCCCCTTAGTCAATTGCTTAATCAGGTTACCATCCGTAGAATACAGATATAACTGCATCCAGCCGTTCCTCCGGCTCTGCACTACAAACTCATCATTGTGGCCCCGCACAAAATACATAGGGTGCAAGGGCTGCACATATTTAGGGTCCTTTTCTTCATAAAGCGTTTTCACAAATAATCCGGTAGCGGCATCATACTGGTTTAGCTTCATGTCATCCTGGTCACGGTTCAGCTCAAACACATAGATATTTTTTTCATCGGGCGCCCATGATATATTTGTAAGGTAATGATCGTCAGGTTTGGTATTAAGGTAGATGATCGATTTTGTTTTTACATTGTAAATGGAAATAGTTACCTGGTGGCTTGTACCTCCTGCCATAGGGTATTTTATGGGCTTGTCTTCGGCAGGTTTTTCAGATAGATCTACAATTGGATAATCAGTTACCAAACTTTGGTCCATGCGGTAAAAGGCCAGTAAATTGCCATTTGGCGACCAAAATGTACCTTTCGTTATGCCGAACTCTTCTCTGTGCACGGAATGGCCGTAAACAATGTTATGACTGCCGTCTTTTGTTAATTGGCTTACAATATTGTCAGTGGAAACATACAAATTATCGTCAACCGTAAAGGCTGTGGCAAGAGTGTGCGGTTCAATATCTATATTCTCTGCGTCCTGTACTAATGGGGTAATTATTCTTAGCTTTTTATGGTAAAGATCATATTCAAATATCTTGTCCTGCTTTGCAAAAAAGAAATTACCGCTCTTATCCCATGTAATAGTTGGGAAACCCTTTAATTCAGATTCATTAAAGTTTTTTAGTTGGGCATTAATAGCAGAAAGGCCTATGCTTTCCTCCTTCCCCTTTTTAGAAACGCTTTTGATCATAAGTATTTCTTTACCATGCAGGGTATCTATATAAGCATACCTGTCTGAATTAGCAATCCACGCCAGTTGTTTGAGATTTGCAGGATTAAGCGCCTTAATCGTTGCAATACTCTCCGGGTCTAATAGTTTTGTTTGGGCAAATAACTGCGACAGGGTTAAAAATAAAACTGATAATAAGGCAATTCTGCGTAGCATCATAGATTATAAATTTTTCGCAAGATAGTAAATTGTTGGATGCAATAATTTACTCTAATTTTGAAAACAAAACAAACCGAATTAACTCGTCTATGAATTTATACCTTTTAGCGCTTCATATTATCTTCGTTGTTACTTGGTTTAGCGGGCTTTTTTATATTGTTCGCCTGTTTATTTACAATACCGAGGCTGCTGAAAAAGAAGAACCTGAAAAATCGATCCTGCAAAAACAGTTTTCCATAATGATAAGGCGACTTTGGCTTGCCATTACCTGGCCTTCCGCTATTCTTACACTTATTTTAGGGCCGTTGGTGCTTTACCGGTTCGGTTACCTGGACAATATGCCTGGCTGGTTATGGCTGAAGCTATTTTTTGTGCTGGGTTTATACCTATATCATTTTTCATTGAATAGAATCTACAAAGAGCAAATGAAAGGGATATTCCGATATAGCTCGCAGCAACTCCGCATCTGGAATGAAGTGGCATCTATATTCCTGATCTCGATAGTGATGGTAGTGGTATTAAAAAACAACCTGAATTTCCTTGGGGGCTTTGTAGGCCTGGTCTTATTCGTGATTATACTAATGTTGGCAATAAGGATTTATAAAAGAGTGAGGGGGAAATAATCTGAATTAGGATTCTTTAGATTTAAAGGTTATAGGATTAAAGAACTTGTCTCTTATATTTTTTTAAGTCAATATTCTTTGTACCTTAATGGCAAATATTCTTTTTCAGCGCTTTAGCGCCTTTGAGTTTAGTATTTTACTTGTAAAAACTGTAGCTATAATCCATTTTTTCATAGACCTTTAAATCCATTTGTGAGAGGAGATGGATGATTTCATCTATGCTTTGCCTTTGTAGTTCTGGTATTTCTTTTTTCTTTGCGATGCGGGAATAATTTACCTGGCTGACCCTGAAGTTTTTACTATTGTATTCATATTCATGGCCTGTGGCTATCCATCTGCCTTCTTCATTAGAAATATGTACCTGTTTTAGCAGGTTTCCATGATTGTCAAATATGCCTATCTCTCGTGCGGATTCCTTATCTTTATCATAAAAGACCTTATTGGATATATTCCTGCTATCATCATATTTCACAGTGTATTTGCGGTTAAAATACCCGTTTTCCACATCGCCGAATTCAGTTTCGCGGCCCTTAGAGTCATAATAATAATACGTAGTGTATGCCAGCCATTTACCATCCCATTCACTGCTTATCCGTGTAGAAACCCTGCCAGCAGAATCATGTCTATATTCATACAAATGTTTTGGGATAGGTTTGCCAAATTTATAATAGAATCTGAACCATTTATAAAGCCTGCCTTTGGTGTCGTACACAAAACTGTCTTTATTCAGCAGCCGTGTAGTGTCTTTCCCGTAAGTAAGGGCAACTGATTTTCTACCGTTGAGTACAGTAGTTTTCACAAGGGAGGTAAGTTGGCCATAAGCCACCTTTTCGTGGCGCACCGCTACAGTATCGTTATAATAATACTGGTCATAATTCATTGATTTGGACAGATCAGCATAGCTACCCCTGCTTTTGGGGACGCTTGATTTTACCTGGAGGTTACCTTTGGCGTCAAATAAAGAAATAAAATCATTCACAGTGGTTTCGGGCCCGCCAACGCCGCTAATATCTTGCGTGGCATCGTGCCAGGCGCTGTCATGGGCTACAATAGTTTTTATATTGTTAGACAGTATGAAATACCTGCTAAAATCACCTTCCTGGGAATATGCCGGAACAGTAAATACCAAAAACGCAAAAAACAGGAGGCCCCTGAAAATTCTTTTATACATCCACCTATTTTATCAACATCTTAACGCTTTTCGCGATTACAAAATTGCAACGGGCTACAGAAACAAAGGGGTTTTTCATAAATGCTGGATTATGGTTTTTGACGTTTTTCATAGTTATAAGGCTTTTTCTTTTTCAGCATTGTTTCAATATATGGGCTTTGGTAGCGCAAATGTTTTGGCCATTTTTTCAAAAAACTAATTTCCTTCTTGTCCCGTTTCCCGGGGTCATCAGCCTTGGTGCCGGTGAGCAACAGATCACCATCCTTAGCCTGCCGCACATATTCATATACGCCCATGTCATTTGTTAAAATGGTATAGCCATCAATCGTTTCCGTATAAGACAGCCACATATTGCCATATCCTACGATATGCATTTTGGTATCATCCGGCTCACGGAGGGGAATGGTATCGGCGCTCAAGCCAACCGATGTATTGGCAGAATCGGCAAACCTTGTTTTAACCGACTGGCCTTTTTTATTTTCCTGGGCTTTTGCTATATTATAATTACCCGAAAGCAAACCCAGTAAAACTGCCGCGCTCAAAAACTTCCACATTGCAGCAAAATTAAAGATATAAATTTATATGTTCTAACTTTAATAAAAACGATTTGACAAATACTGGCGTAACTTGCATCAAATTTTACTTTATAAAATCTGGGTACAAAATATTGCGCCCCTACATAGATGACTAAAATCGACATAATTTCATTATTCCCTGGAATGTTTGAGGGCTTCCTGAACCAGTCTATCCTGAAAAGGGCACAGGATAAGAAGCTGGTAGAAATATATATCCATGACCTCCGGGAATACTCCACTGAAAAACGAAAGAGCGTAGATGATACTGCTTTTGGCGGCGGGGCAGGTATGGTAATGATGATAGATCCAATTGTGAACTGTATTGAGGCATTACAAAAAAACACAGCTTATGATGAAGTGATATATCTTTCTCCTGATGGGGAACTACTTAACCAGGAGATGGCTAATAACCTGTCTATGAAAAAAAACCTCCTGATGCTTTGTGGCAGGTACAAAGGCATAGACCAGAGGATACGCGACCACTGGATCACAAAAGAAATTTCTATCGGCGAATATGTATTGAGCGGCGGGGAACTGCCTGCCGCAGTAGTTACAGATGCGATTGTCCGCCTGATACCAGGCGTGCTTTCAGACGAATCTTCTGCTTTGCTTGACTCATTCCAGGGAGATCTGCTTGATGCGCCTGTATATACGCGCCCTGCTGATTTCCGCGGCCATAAAGTTCCGGATGTTCTCCTTTCAGGCGATCATGCAAAGATTAATGATTGGCGGTATGAAGAGAGTTTGAAGAAGACGGAGAAACGACAGAAATCTGGTTAAAAGGATTGAAAGGATTTTATTGATTTTTAATTTTACTTTAAACCTCAATAACCTTTCTGCCTTTCATAATCCCTCTTTTTCTTAAAGTTATAGAGTTCAATATAGTTCTGCATAACCTTATCTGTAGAATCAGGCTCAGAAGGATTATATACATAATTTTTCATTGTGAAATCTTTGGGAATTATGGATGTGGAAAAATCAACCTTTTTTACCTTGTCGTATATTACGTTTGTCATCCGATAAAATGAATAAGATGGAAGTCCGAACGAAAAACCTTTGCAAATCGTCAATAACTGAGTGTAATCTATTTTACTGATATATATGTCATATACGAAATTTCTTGAAAATGAATCACGGTCCTGCAACTTTTCAAAAATATGCCAGCAAGGTATGTCAGCAATCAGGGTATCATTCTCAAGTTCAAAAGTATCATTAAAGAACAGCCACAATGTGGTATCAATTTCCTTTGGCCTAAAAAAATTCAACCACAATATCCGTGTGTCAATGGCACTGGCACTATATACCATTGGATTTGCAATATGATAAGTGCTTTTAATAACCGTTTTGCTATTCATTTTTACATCATAGCCATTTACCAGGTCATACAATTGAAATTCAGTATCACCCATAGACCACCATATATACCCATCAAAAAAAGTATCCTTTGCTTTTAATAATTTTACGCTTCCGCGAATAACGGCCGTATCGCGAAACCCACATTTAGACTTATAAACCACATCGTATGATATGCTTTTATGTGAAACTTCTGTTTTATACTCATTCCTCAAAATGGGTACAGCAGGGTTTTGTGCTTCCGTACCAAAGGAAACCAGGGTGAAAAAGAGAAGAAGGTATTTATGTTTCATCATTGTTTATATAATCAAATTTAGAGAAAATCTATCTTATAACATCTTTCCAATAAATCTTATTGTCCCAATGGTTTCATAGTGAAATTAATCTTGTTTAATCTAATTTTGCATCGAACAAACAATATGGAACCTGATAAAAGAAAGGCAATAAGAGAAGCTAAGATAGCTGATTTTAACCCCAATGAAAACGGATTAAGGGAAACCGGCATTTTCGGCCTGCCCTTCGGAGAAGATGAATCTCTGATTGTTTTGTTGCCTGTGCCGTGGGAGGCAACGGTGTCTTATGCCGAAGGAACAGCACATGGGCCGGAAGCCATGCTAAAAGCAAGCCGCCAGATAGATCTTTATGACGAAATACTGCCCGGCGGATGGAAAGCCGGCATTGCAATGAAGGAAATATCTGAAACCTGGCATGAGGCCAGCCACGACTTCCGTGCACGGGCAAAGATGTATTTCCAGGAGTTTGGTTCTGAGGATATAATTTCGCCACAGGCTCTTGAAAACCTGAAAGCAGTAAATCTGGCCAGCGAAATACTAAATAAATGGGTGGCCAGCGAAACGGAAGCCCTGCTGAATGATTGCAAAATAGTCGGTATTGTTGGTGGAGAGCATAGTGTGCCTTTAGGATACATGCAGACATTAGCAAAAAAATATCCTGCTTTTGGGATTTTGCAAATAGATGCACACGCTGATCTTAGAAAGGCTTATGAGGGATTTGAATATTCCCACGCCTCGATCATGTATAATGCTATGCAAATCCCGCAGGTAAGTAAATTGGTTCAGATGGGAATACGCGATTTTTGTACCGAAGAAGCGGAATTTACAGAATCAAATAAAGAAAGAATAAAGGTCTTTACTGATTATGCCATAAAACAAAAACTATATTCTGGAAGTACCTGGGATAATGTTTGCGATGAGATTATCAATTCACTGCCTGAGTATATTTATATAAGCTATGATATAGATGGGTTGCAACCCTGGCTTTGCCCAAATACAGGAACACCGGTTCCCGGAGGCCTGCTTCTTGAAGAAACAATCTACCTCATAGAAAAAGCTATAGATGCAGGTAAAAAGATAATAGGGTTTGACCTCTGCGAAGTAGCGCCCGGCGATGATGAATGGGACGGGAATGTTGGGTGCAGGGTGCTTTATAAGCTATGCCTGCTGGCAGCTAAAGGTAGTTGACATTAAAACTTCCCCGAAAAACACATATCCTGCCAGGGCCTTCCTCCAATTGGAACAGTGAAAACCGATGTTTTTATCTCTTTTCAGGAAATTTCAGGCAAAAACCGGTACAAAACATGTAGTAAAATGTACTTTTAGCCCCCATTTTTAGTTGAAAATGGTAGTAAATATCACTTTTAGGCATGTATTTGCCCCCAAAATGATAGTAAAATGGTAGTAAATGGTAGTATTGTGTAATTTGAAAAGGCTAAAACCAGGCTAAAAACAATGCCGCTTTTTAGCTTAAATCCCAACCAAAATGTCATTATTTAAAAGGCATATAAAGGCCGTATAAACAGGTGAAAAAACGGGATGGTTTTCCTCTTTTACAGGGATAATTTTTGCTTTTTTCGTTAAAAAGACCCAAAAATAGTGATAAAATTAAAGCAAATTAAACTTTTTAGCCTCTTTTTGTGGGCATAATTCAACTTTTTAGGCTGTTTTTACCCCTTTTTAGGCTGGAAATTAAACCTGAATTAAAGCAAATGAAAGTTTTGGGCTAGTTTCATTGCCGCATTTCTTACCTATGTATTATGTAGTCTTAAATTATAACAAAACCCCTACTGCTTTATAAATCCATTCTTATACAATACGCTGTTATAATTTTGTACTTGTACGCTATTATTCCACCACCAATTTAGCATTTAATACAGCATTACCGGAACGAATAGTGAGTATATATACCCCACTATGCATAGAGTAATCTGATGCGTTAATGGTAAATTCATTTTTATTGATGGAAAATGAAGCAATACTATGCCCTAAAATATCATACAGGTTTACTTGCGATTGCTGTATGTTATCTCCCTGTAATTCTATGTTAAAGGTATTATTGGAAGGATTGGGATATACTGATATTCTACTGTTTGACAGCAAATTTACCTGCGCTATTCCGGTTCTTACTGTTATAATGCTATCATCCACTATAGTCATATTATTTGTATCAATGACAATGGTATCCGCTCCGGCGAGGCTGACGGTATCGGTGATAGCTGTTTTGCATTTATAGTCATACACAAAATGATCGCTGTCATCAAAACTATCCTGCTCAAGATTGGAATTAAACTTCCAGAGATTTAAAGCATACGTTGTATCAGGTAGCCATGTATCTCCTGAAAAAAGAAATTGGTTAGCGTAGGCGTGAACTAAATTCCCTTCAATATCAGGGTAGGGGTAGGTTTTTATTTTAAGCACATTCGCATTGCTGTCAAGTTTTACCAATTTCACATTGCCAGGGAAGTTGTTATATTTTGCAGTATCAGGGCCAAACAAATTAAAAAGGATGCAACTGTTATCAGACGAGTCAAAAACCATTCCAACAGTCGAGGCTACATCATTTGGAGAATCAGTTAATTGTGTGACCGATTGTTCTTTGCCAGTACTATCCCGCTTGAGTATCTTTACAGTCTCATTATTTAATGAGAATGAGGTTAGGTAACTTTTATCATGGGTTTGACAGGTTACGCCTCCATAAGTTTGGTTTCCAAATTTGTCTTTATAAATATTTATCCATAACACCTTGCCTGTGGGATTAATTTTTGCGGTGAAGACACCGTCATAACTGCCAGTAATTACAAAATTGCCATCATCTTCTGCAAGAATATTACTAATTTGTCCCATGAACAGTATTGACCAAAGAGGTTTACCTCTATTATCTAATCTACAAAATAAATCCCCAAAGTTATTGATATATTGGTAGATATCTACAATGTATCCACTATCCTTTAATTGTAGGATGGAACTAATATCAAATCCATTAGAGAAAACATGGCTCCATTCTATTTGCCTACAGGCGTTTACTTTTATAATAAACGGATTGCCAACTTGCTGGTCTGTTAATCCGCCGAGTATGAAACCTCCATCTGAAGTGGCGCCTAATGCTGTATAAACTTCTGTAGTGGAAGTATCTTTTAAATAGGAAGCCCATAAAATATAGCCATTTGCATCAGTTTTCAATAAAGTTGGTAGACCAGTAGTTTTAGGATAAGAATAAGAGGCTATGGCAATTCCTGAATCATAGCATTGAACCACTCCCCATCTGTTGTTAATATAATTCGGATAAATCCGAGAAAATGTTTGTGCGGAAACGATAAAAGGAATGAAAAAGAAAATAAGGAGTGGAAAAAGATTCGTCCCTGCTAACTCTTTTTCCACGCTATTCCCACTTTTTTCACCTTGCGTCTTTATTTTCATATAGAAAAATAATCAATGGATTTCAAAATGCAGTATTATTGCTTAATAAACCCATTTTTGTATAATATATTGTTGTTGTCTTGTATCACTATGTAATAGAAACCTTTACTTACCCTTGACAAGTCAATATCAAATTCCCCTGAAAAATCAGGTATCATATCTACCGGCTGGCTTTGCACTTCCACGCCAAGCGCATTTATCACCCGCAATATACCATTATATTCATTATCCCCCATATTTTCGAAGTTTACGTGCAATACACTAACAAACGGATTTGGGGCAATAGTTATTTTAAGGTTGCTGTCGATAGTAGCCAATGTATGCGGCATTACCATGCCCAGGCCGCCGCTATCCGTGTCGGAGGCCATCATGAAAGGAAATAAATTTACCCATGAAAATGGAGTTGTAGTTTCCGGCAGGTATTTCCATGATTCTGCCGAATAGGTAGTCTGAAAATAATTGGTAAAGTAGATCGTGGTATCTGCTGTGCTGTCAATAGTATAATAGACCGTATGGTAAACAACTGAATCCTTTATGCCGCCCGGTCCTCCGATCATATAAACCCTTGAATGATAAGTAGTGGAATCATTTGTCGAATCTTTGGTATAGTTAAGGCGATAAAATAAGGAAGTGTCATACAGGGAATTTGGAGAAAGGCTGCTATAGAATTTGGTGTAGTAAACAATAGAATCGGTAAGGGTATCTGCCGAATAATGCGTGGCATAGTTGACGGATGTATCGGTAACATGATGGTTGGTATAAAAAGTAGGGGTATAGTTAATATATTTGGAAGCGTAATAAGCTAATGAATCGTGATTGGAGGCCACTATAGAATCGGTTACCGGAACACTGTTGCAATCTCTAAATGCCCTCGTCCGGGAATATAGCAGTGAATCTGAAACAGTATGCCTTATCATCAAAGTAACGGAATCCTGCAATGAATCGGTAGCATGATGATTTACCGGAATTACGATACTGTCATAGTAATACCTTGAGCCAGGATGATAAGTTGTTAATATGGCGGAATCTTTTATAGAATGCATTACTGTGGCAGATGGAGCGCCCGGTATATATTCTTCATAGGGAGGCACAGCAGAGAAGTAAACCGTTGAATCAACCCACGACCGTACAATAGGATAAGTTATCTGGAAAGTAATTGAATCTTGTGTAGAAGAAGTATATTCATACTGATAATCACTGAAAACACTATCATATGTTGCTATTTCGCTTTGGGCTAAAGGTAAATCTTCACAATAGTATTGGAGCCATACCTGTGCATTTCCAGCCACGGAACTGGCACTGTGCGCTATAGCTTGCATGGCTGTTGAATCATTATGTACTGTAGTGTCGGGCCAATTGCTTAACTCTCCCGGCATATACATGCTATAATAATTCTTAAAATTAACAATTTCAGTGTCAGATGGGTGAGCAATGATTGAATCTTGAATTTGAGTTAGCATATTTGCCGTGTGAAGCGAATCACTATGGCTTACATATATCCCCGTCTCCATCTCAATAGCCTGGTATGTGTTTTGGCTTTGAAGAAAATGAATTGAACTGTCAGTAGCCTGTGAATCGGTAATCATAGAATCCATTGCATAAGCCATAACCACTTCAGGAACTAAGGTTTGTATTTCCCCTGTTAGATAGTTCCTTTGCACACTGTCATTGTGAGAACCGGGCAAAGGGAGCCCGTCTATTTCCTCGTTAGCGTTTTGAATTTGTTGCTGGGGAATATGAGGGGAAATACTGGATATAAAAAGTTCCGGAGGTATGCAATCTTCGGTGACACCTGACGTAACCGTGTTAACGTTAACACTACTAGATTTCCATTTAGGATAATCGTTATAGGGACTTAAAAAAGGATGAAGGGACCAATAAATTAATTTTGAACAGCCATTATATTGATAAAAATTAATAGGACAGTCACAATTAGTGGAGTTTTCACTAAACATATCCCCTGCAGGTTTATTAAATAAACCCTGATTTCCATCAAGCTCACCGTTAATAACATTAATATCATTGAAATTATTAGAAAATGTATTGCAAAGATATTGAACGCGTGAATTGTTTTGATAATTTTCAGCTCCATGACTTAAAGATAAAAATTTATTAAAAGATATCCAATTTGCGGTATAAGACTGAGGATTATTACTATTAACAACCTCCATTCCTATTTCTACTTTTGCATCCTTGTAACCTTTAAAGGTATTGTAATTAATATGATAACTGTTGCATCCGCTTAGGTATATGCCAATGCCATCAATTGTGCCATTCCTCGGCATGATAAAGGTATTATTGTTCTGGACATAAAGATTTTTACAACCAGAGGCATAAATACCTGCCAGTGAGCCCTCAAATGTATTATTCCCGCTAATATATTCGTAAACACCATCTTTATCATCTGTCAAATAAATACAGTACGGAGCATCAAAAAATGAATTATGATCCATTACAGAAAATTGCGATGAATTGCTGAGAATTGCCGCAGATGGAGGATAAGGGCCATTGTGAGCACCAGAAGATGTGGGGATTCCGCTAAAAGAACACTGATTTCTGAATGTGCCATTGGTTATTCCTGGACCGTATAATACTGGAGTAAAATTGATTTTAAATAATCTAACCGGAGAATTATTTTCAAAAGTACAATGGTCAAAATAACTAATATTTTGAAAACCCTCATTGCCTGGGCCGGCAAAATTAACACTGCAATTATGAAATATTGTATTCTCAGCAATAATAACGGCAGCGCCGCCATTTTTGTAATTACCGCTTATTACATCCAAGTTGCATTGCTGGCATCCCACTTCTACACCATAGTTATCAGGTGAATTGGTAGCGTTACTTATTGTAGCAGAATTTGAATATAGCACACCATTCCCCTGGGCCCCTTTTTGCCCTTGCGAAGTTAACACAACAGGGGAAGGGGCATCAGGCCAGGTATTGGTCCTAACTTGAGAAACAGTTGGTTCAAATGTAGAAGATGAACTAGCATCAATTTTAATTCCTGCCCAACCGGAAGCAGTAGAAACATTTTGAAGTGTACATTTCAAATTTGTTCCCCCTGCACCTGCTGTGTTCTGGCCATTCAGGAACAATTCACTTCCATATTGTATAATAACCTGGGCATCTGGTGTGAAGTTAAAGGTTCCATCAAGTTCAGCAGGGACAAAACCGCTAGTGCCATTGGCTATGGTAGTATTAGATATATTGGCGCCTATATTAATAGTACCAAAAATGTTATTGGTACCGGCAGCGATTAATTTGATAGGAGCTATATTCGTTGAGGTAAGAGGAAAAGTAATTGGATTTGCCCATGCATAAATGCCTCCCGAAGCATTAAAACCATCAAATGTTACAGAAGTTGATGTAGTTGCAGCAGCTACAACTATAGGTTCATTACAGCTCCCCGTTAGTGTTTCTGTTATGCCCCCATCCACAGTTACACTATGGATGGTGTAATATGTCCCTCCAGTTGTAGGGCTTGTATATTGTGCACTGGTGCTATTTGTTGACGTTATAATAAAATATGGGTTCTTTGAGGGAGTATACTTTTCCTGGAAATTATAGGCTGTAGTCGAGTAATTTCCAGTGATCTCAATATCATAACTGGGGTCATTGCAATTATAACTGATCCCTGTCCAGCCAAAGCCAGTTTTAGGAGGCATAGCTGTTGGATCATCGCCTATCCGGGTTGTATTTGTACCAATTTCTACTACTACAGTATTTGGAGGATAGTTTGAACAAACACCATTAGATTCAGTTAAATAAAAAGTAGTAGTGGAGGTGGGGGTAACTATCGGATTAGATCTTCTAAAATCAAACATTAGCGACGGGTTTGATGTCCATGTATAGGTATCCATCCCTACTGGTGCAGCACCTATTTGTGTATTTTGGTTATCAACGCACGAAGTACAATTTGGGCAGATGGAAATGATTTTATTTTGACCTACGTCTGCTTTTGGAATGGGAAGTATAGTAACTGCAATTGAAGCAGTACTGCTATTCCCAGCACCATCTTCTTCTGTAAGTGTATATATTGAAGTTCCTAATGGCGGAGTAATGTTAAGGGTTTGGCCTGTACAACTTCCTGTACAGCTTCCTCCTGTCCAATTGTAGGTAATAGTACCGGAAGGGGACCCGGATGAACCTGCGATGTCGCTTCCACATAAAGTTATTTCAATACCAGTACAAAGGGTAATGGCCCCCGGATTACCACTAACATTAAAAGTAAATGATCCAAAAACTGTTTCTTTATAGTTACCAGTACCAGCAGTGCTGCCAGAAAACAAAGTGCCACAGCTACTTCCATAAACTGTTGGAGTAACTTTAGCTCTAAACGTTGTTGTTTGACCGTTGCCTGATATACTTATCATGAACAATATTGAAGAAAGTATTGATTTTGGCAATAGGCGTCTTATTTTGAAAAAAAACGTTATATTTTTTAATGATAAAGTATTATGGAGGGTGGTTTTTTTCATTTTTTTGTTGTTAGGTTAAAAGAATATTATTAATTTATTTTTACTATTCTGTTGGTAATTAATTCATTATCAACAACGATTTTCAAATAATACACGCCTGAACTGCAATTGTATTTTATCGCATCAAATTGTAAATTGTAATTTCCGGGTTCCTGCTTTTCATCTTTCAACATGGCTATAAGATTGCCATTAATATCTGCTATTGATGCCTGAATATTGGAGGCATTTTGGAGAGTGTACTCGATATTAGTCACATTGGTAAACGGATTAGGGTATATCTGTAACTTGACTATAGATGCAGGATTAGGTTGTATTCCTGTTAATACACTTAAAGTGGAATCGAAAGCGGAAGTGCATCCAAAACTGTTAGTTACATCCAGAGATATTTTATAGGTAGAATCTACAAGGTAAGAATGGGTTATGGTATCACCCTTTCCTGTTTTGCCATCTCCAAACATCCACTTATAAATGGATTGGGTTTTGTCGTATGCTGCAAACTTGTAAGTTGTGCCGGATTTTTCCGTTGCGGAAAAATGAGCGTCAGGCAATGGGTTCACAACTATTATTTTATATATTGAATCCTTGCAACTACCAGATGAACCTATTAGCCAAAGCGTGTCATCTCCAGTTTTTTTCCATTGTATTTTTACTGTATCTTTATTTTTACCAGTTAAAACACTGCCGCCTATTGCCCTCCATTCGTAAGTATTTGAGAATGTCGCAGTGGTCGAATAAGATTCT
>Ga0206827_1061_pt1 | contig 22347 bp, 15 predicted proteins | sample Alteio_BWOrgCont_77_FD_152852 | JGI IMG/M metagenome (GOLD analysis project Ga0206827, IMG submission 152852) | Enriched cells from forest soil in Barre Woods Harvard Forest LTER site, Petersham, Massachusetts, United States -... | ecosystem: Environmental > Terrestrial > Soil > Temperate forest >...
CCATTTTCTGTAACTACGATGGGTATGCTAAACACAGAACCCAGATTGGAAAAGATGTATTTATAGGCTCAAACGTTGCATTAGTCGCACCCATAGTCGTTGGCAATGGAGCAATCATTGGTGCCGGCAGCGTCATCACCGAAGATATTGAAGATGATGCTCTTTCTATCGGCCGGGCGCGCCAGATTAACTTCAAGCAGAAGGCCGATTTAATAAGAAAAAAGAAAGCTGAGGACAAATCATGAAAGCATATCATAGGTTAGAAGATATCTTTAAAAAATCCAGTAACATTCGAGGAGCGCAAAGCATGCTTTACTGGGATTCAGCAGTTAACATGCCGCTCCATTCCGCAGAAGCCCGTGGAGAAGTGCAAGCAACCTTAAAGCAGTTGGAATATGAAACTATCGCCAACGACCAGGTGGGCGATTTACTATCAGAAGCCGAGGGCTATAAAATGGCGCTCAGCGTCTGGCAACAAGCTAATCTCCGGGAAATGCGCCACAATTATTCACATATGCGTTCAGTTCCGGTAGATTTAACCACTAAACTCACGGTTGCAGCTAACGATTGTGAAATCCTGTGGAGAAAGGCAAGAAAAGATTCCGACTTCAAGTTGGTACTACCCAAGTTTAAAGAATTCCTGTCGTTAACCAAAGAGAAGGCGACTTGCAAAGCTGAAAACCTGGGGATAGGTAAATATGACTCCCTGCTAGACTGTTATGACCAGGGCAGCAGAACCCGCGACTTGGATCCCATTTTTAAAACTCTCCGCGAATTTCTAACTGATTTTATCAAACAAGTCAAAGCCCAACAGAAACCAAAACCCGCTCTAAAGCTAGCCTTATCCCTACCATATCAAAAGCAGTTGGGCAAGAAACTCATGGATAATATGGGATTTAACTTTGACAAAGCCCGACTTGATGAAAGCACGCATCCTTTCTGCAGCGGCACTCCTGATGATATCAGAATCACCACCCGCTATTTGAAGGAAGATTTTACGATTGGCATCCAAGGAATCTTACATGAAACCGGCCACGCATTATATGAACAGAACCTCCCCAAGAAATGGCGCAACCAACCGGTAGGTAGCGCATGCGGTATGACCGCTCATGAGAGCCAATCATTGTTTGTGGAAATGCAGCTCTGTCGCAGTGCGGCTTTTATTTCTTACCTCGTAAAAACCACGAATAAAACCACTTTGCCAGCTAGTGATCTCTATTCCTATATCAACTACGTTGAACCAACATTTATCAGAGTTGAATCTGATGAAGTCACCTATCCTATGCATATTATTATGCGCTATGAATTGGAGAAACTGCTGATAAGCGGAGAGCTTCACGCTGAAGACCTACCGGATGCCTGGAATGATAGTATCCACAAATTGCTGGGCATAAGACCAAAAACTGACAGCGATGGCTGCCTCCAGGATATCCACTGGTACGGCATAGATTTTGGTTATTTCCCTTGTTATACCCTAGGGGCAATGGCTGCAGCTCAGCTTATGGCAGCGTTAAAAAAGGAAGTGAAAGATGTTGATGGCCTAATCGGCACCGGCAATTTCAAACCCATTATCGCCTGGCTTACCGAAAAGTTCCACAAGCATGGCAGCTATTATAGCCGCAATGACCTGCTCAAAAATGCTACCGGTGAGCATCTCAATCCCTCGCATTTCATAGCTTACCTGCAGAACAAGTATACAGGCTAATTTACGACTTATAAAAGTGATGCTGAATTATTTATCTTCCTCTACCAAAGCCCATAGAACTTCCTCGAGAAAGCCGACCTTTCCCTGCTTCTTGGCTAGCATCACGTAAGGCTTTATCCGCTTTTAATAATTCAGTTCCCGCTACCTTGCTTACAAAACTTCGCTTGCTACTGTCTGAAGTACTAACTTCTCGTTTGCTCTGTTTCTGCATTACGTCCAGCACTTTTTTAATTTCATCCTTAGTCAATTTCTTAGCTAGTTCTTTAGCGTTGTCTTTTACATGCGATATCACATTGCACTTATCGAGTGGATATCTGTTTTGGATAGCATATACCAATGGATTCTCATCCTCTATTTTATTACCATTATTTATTTTTTCTGCTATGAACCTTTTAACAGCGTCATCCAGATTTTCCTTAGCTTTTTCAAATAACTCACTTGCTACGAACCGGTTTTTTATCTTATCCTGCTCTGTCATTTTTTTAACTAACATTGCTATTTGTTGCATTTTCAAATTTTGCGCCAAGGCTTGTGCGTTGTCCTGTACATGGCCAATTAAATCAAATTGATCAAAAGGAATATCATTTCTTATCGCATAATCCATAGGATCAAGCCCCTTCACTTTAATATGGTTCTTTATTGCATAATGTATTGGGGGAAGTCCTAGTATTGTGATTCCTTTTTCCTCCAGGGATACAATGATGTCCTGATTTGCTAATGATTCTCTTACAGCCCCATCCAAAATTTTCTTGGCATCATTAAATAACTTACTACTCTCTAGGGGATTCTTTGCCTTATCCTGTTCAGTCATTCTTACAAATAACACTTCTATTTGATTCATTTTCAAATTTTTCACAAGGGCTTTGGCGTTGTCCTTTACATGGCCAATTAAATCAAATTGATCAAAAGGAATACCATTTGTTATCGCATAATCCATAGGGTCAAGTGTCTTCACTTTAATATTATTCTTGATTGCGAAATGAATAGGGTCGAGTCCAGCTATTTTGGCGTTCTTCTCCTTTAGATGTGAAATTATATCGAAGTTTTTTACTAAACATATATCAGTTAACCATTTGCCTTCTAGGTCTGCTTCCTTTGAAACGGATCTTATGGATTTCAGTATTGCTGAATATTGTTCCAGCTGAGCAATATGAGTTTTAAATTTGCTCTGAAAATGTTGGCGAACCGCCTCAAGATCTCCTGCTGATTCCATGCCATCAAACAAGACTCCCCTTACATCAAGCTTTTCTTTTCCAGAATTTAAAAGGGCAATACCTCCATCGATGAAAGTTTCCATTTTTATTTGCATCAGAAGAATATCTTTGTCGATAGCATCAATCAGTTTATTAAGATCTAATGTAAATAACCCAGTTTCAGTTTGGGTTTTGTAAGTAGAAACTTCAGCAATTTTTCTATAGTTTGTAACCATTTGCTGGAACATTTTATTAGCATCGGTGAAGAAATTTATTCCAGAATTGCCATGATCGATTTTGGCAAATGAGTTTATCTCTTTACCATCTCGCATTATTTTAACTATACCTAAGTTTCCAAGATTTAAATCCTCTTCGGCCCCCGCCAAAACCGCAGCAAAATAGACTTCTTTATTTACTACATCAACCAATTTACTTTGTTTCGTAGCATAATCATTTGCATCTTTGAGATAATCATCCATTGTTTCAAAATTGGCTAAGAATTCAGAAGTCATAGATACATAGTCTTTATCTGTTTTATCTAGGCTAACTGTCGCTATTTTAGGTGCTAGTTTGCCTCCCATACTTAAATAGTAAAATGGGGCAAAAAGCACTTCCCTTACCAAACCTTTAACCTCCACCTGTTTATAGCCACTTTCCGCTTCATTTCCTACGGGCAAAGCTCTGACTGCCCGCTTGACCATAAACATTTCTCCGGCTTTGGAAACTGAAATGTACCCCGATGAAAAGCCACTTTCTTTTTTAGCAGTCACCCCTACCTCCTCTACAGGTATGACAGCTCGTTTTCCTGACAAAGTCCGTGAAAGTCTACCTTTAACAACGAATGAAGCAATTTCAGACTGATTAGATGTGGTTAGAATTTTGCTTGTGATGGAATTATCAACCACACTTTTTATTCTTGTTTCTAATTCACTCCTGAAGAAATAGGCCTTACTTATATTGAAGAATGAAGCAATCTCATCCATTACCTCAATGGTTTTAGAGTATAACAAGCTGCTAGAGGGTTCAACTTGCTCCATAACTCTAACTTTAGCCTTTAATGTTGCTTTTTGTTTTGCTATTTCTTTTTGGAAGGCAGCGTTATTTACAATCATATGCAATTGATATGGAAGGATTCCAGATTGATTCATGTCAACAATTCTGTTAGCTATCTCTCTAAGGGCATCATTGCCTTTAATTAACTGAACTAGTTCTTTATCTGTAATACTCATGTTTCCGAGAAATAGTTTATTCTCTTGCATATTCTTTTGAATCATAGATGACACATAGGATGGCTCCCACGATGAATTTAATTTTTTGCAAAATTTCTTGTTACCCAGAAGTGTAGGAAGATCACTTATTTCAACTTTACCACGCTCTAGAACTTCTCTAGCAATCCCAGCTAGGACCGAGTCACCATGCATCATTTCGATCAGCGTATTAGGCAAGGCTAGTCCATGAGAATTACTCTTTAGCATTTCAACAAGCGTTTCAGATAAAGGCTTAGTCTCAGTACTTTTTGTAAATTTCTCTGTGAAAAAGTTTATTTTCTCTTGGTTATGTCTTGCTAGCGCACTAGCATACCTTTTATTAAAATCATCAAATTTTTCTATTTCCATAAGGTATTGGCTATATTCAACACTCAGCTTTTGCAGATGAGCTGCTAATTTTTCATTTATTAACTCAAGCCCAGATTTAACTATTATTTTGATACCATTTTCAATACCCCACCCCAATTTCAGGTCTTCTCCTGTCATCTCACTATATAAGCTTTTTAGATAATCTTGCATAGACTGCTCACACTCAAGTGCACTCATACCAGCAGCACGCAGAGCAAGTAGCGAGCCTTCCCCACCAGACAGCATATTGGAAATCAATTTCTCTGTTAGAAAATCAGTAACCTCATCTCTATCTATAGTTTGATCAGGTCCAGGCATAACGCCTCCTCACTCCATTATAACTATTATTAGAATACAAGATAATTGCTAATAAATAGTTAATATACCTATAAAATCACAAAGAATTTGGGAAATTTTACTCTTTTTTGCTAGGACTGAATATTTGTCTGAATATGCCTGGGGTTAGAATCGAAAGAGGGTTAGCGCTGACTTTGGCATCATCAGTTGAACCTTCGACGCTAAAATTAGCTCCAATAAAGCCCTTTTCATCGCTGCCGGTTATCGTTTTACCAATAAGCGGTATTCTGCCCAGAGTTGAGTCGATGATATTTGGCGCTGCCACTGTACCATTAATATTGATGATATCCTTTTCTATATTAATAGATCCACTACCCGAGATTATTAAACTTGGCCCAGCGGCTTCACACTCGCTCATTTTAATGATTGATCCATCATAAGAGAATGGGCAGTTAGCTTTATCAAACCCAATCCCCCGTTTCCCGACGATGTTACCCAAACTATCGAAGATCGCTACAGTCAGCGATGTCATCGACATTATCTTCGCCAGGATAGGCGCCTTATGTAACCTGAATTTATCTATCTCCATAATACCAATCAGGATGCCATCATTATATTTGGCCTTTACATCCAAAACTCCGGAATCAATTTTTTGCGAAAGCCCAAACGCCTTTATAGTTTTACCCGCATCGTCCGAAGTTATCGAGAGGTTCGGATAATTAAGCTCCAGGTTCAGATCCCCATCACCTTCATAATTCCCCTTCAATTTAATCCGCTCACACTTATGCATGTTGCATTCAAACTCAAGCTCAGGTTTTTTGAGCACAATATCATCCTTAAGGAATACCTGGTTTACCTTGGTAGTCACGAGTATGTCGCTCATAAAATCACTGCTAGCATTCCCAATAGGTGAAAGCGAACTTAGATCCAGTGAGTCACCATGAACATGGATATGGGTTTGGTTATTAGATTTTTTTAAAGACATATTGAATTCACTAGCACCTATTTTAGTAGAGTTTGAATTCAAAGAGTAGATTTCAGAAAAATCCCGCGAGACAGAGCCATGACCGCTGCTTTCTAAGATACCAACATTTACGTAATAATTGGTGACTTCAGTTTTGATTTTACTGTCATCAATCACTACTTTAACTACACCAGGATCACCAATTTTCTTCATAATTCCCAGGCTCTTTAAGAAAATAGTAGATGCAGTCAAATCAAGATTTATGGTTTTAGTTATTGTGTTTCCCTCTTCAATGACAGTCATTTCTAAATCGGCAAAGTTATTGATAAAATCTGGTTTTGTGAAACCAAGACTAGCCGCATCTGACCATTTCAATCTGGACTTGACCATGATTTTTCTGTCGTCATTAACAACATTATGACTGGTAGCTAGTTCAACTGGCACCGAATTATTAAGCAGCGCCTTTCCAGTTAGGCTTATAACCTTATCACGAAACTTAACCTTTAACTCTCCTTTGGAAAGGCTAAAGTCCTTATAGAGGTTCTTTCCAGCAAAGTTAGAAAAAGTGGAATCGGCTATTATATCTATATCATCCATAGTTAGCTCAGCTTCCTGAAGGGGCAGAGAAACTTTGATATTCGTGACAGCAGAGCCCCCAAGGTTATTATATGGATGCTGTTTAATGTCGGCGTGAAGAAAGCCTAAGTCAACAACATCCTGTGAAGAACCCTTTAACTGCACCGCTACGCTAAGGCGAGATTTATTTGCAGATAGGTCTTTAATCTCACCTTCTGCTCCCACTATATCACTTGCACTTATCTTAGCCTTGCTAACTGAGAATTTAATGTCGTCATTGAGGATTGAAACATGTGCATCAATATCATGAGCCGGCGGAACACCATCCATATACTGCATTGTAACTCCTTCCAATACCAGATCTGTTTGCATAAAATTAGTTTTAGCAAGCTTTTTACCGCGCGCTGAACCGAGATCAAATTTAAATTTTCCAGAACCACTGCTAATAGTACCCTGAGTAATATTTTTGAATATCCACTCTCTTGTCTTTGGCAATTCTAATAGCGGCCAAAAATCTTTAACGCTCTGTATAGGTATACTCTTTACTCTATATTCACCGGAAATCGTCGACTGACCATCTACAGAATTAACGCTAAAATGAGAGCTGAGGTCGAGTTGATTGGCTTTAACTGCAAATTTTTCCACTTCAATTCGTGAGCAATTATTCTGACAATAGCCTTGCAATACGATTTCCTCCGGAATGATATCCGCGTCAAAGTAAGTGCTTTTTCCAACATCACCTTCAAGGTTTGCGAAAGTAAAATCGATATGATCTACATTATGCATCCCCTTAAGCGTAGCATTAAAAGTCAGATCCCCTTTAATACGTGCATGCTTTAAAGCGGCAAAATCATATCCAATTGCTCTAAGAGTTTCAGGTGTAATGTGGGTTATTTTACCTTTTACATTAAGGTACTCATTTGAAGCAGCGTCTATCGAGGCATTTATTATATTGTTTTCACCTCCAATATTAACATCACTAAAAAGCTCAAAGATAATTTGCTTTTTATGCATCACTGGCTTCAAGGAAAACTGATTTACATTGACAGTAAGAACCTTGCCATCAGCTAAATCCACATCAAAAGAGGTATTATATAAATTAAGACTGAACTTGATTAACTGGCCATGATGTTGCTGGATATATTTATTGATACTAACAAATGGATGCTCATCGTCATAAACGCTCCGACCAGCGATTTCATTAAGCTTAAACTGAGGGGCTGCAACCTGAATATTAAATAGGTTATGCTGCGATCTCGGAATAATGCCTAAGAAATCCAAACCAATTTTGATTTCAGAAAAGGTAAACTCCCCTCGATCATTATCAACAATTCGAGCTTCTTTAAGGAAAAACATGAGTTTATAGCCATCTGAAAAACCCAACTGAATATCTTGCAAATGCAGGTTGGTAGTTTCCGGCAGCATGTCAGAAATCTGTTTGGAAACATAATTTGCCAGAAACGGCAATGAACGTGGCCCGGTGTACAACCAGATGAGAGTTATGAGTAACAGAGCAACCATGACCGCAGCCCCGTATCCAGTATACTTAAATATTTTTTTTACTGCTTTATTTCGCACCAAGTTGTATTTACCGTTAGTTCTGGTATTATAAGTCTATAAGAAATAATAAATTTTCTATATGAAATTATACCTGACAATTCTTTTATACACAATATTTTTAGCATTTCCTTTCAGTTCTAGCGCTACGGAGATGACTTCTGAAAACCGTGAGAAGGCCATTTCCAAGGCTGAAGAGTTCTTTAATAATATGGATAGCTACGAAGCGGAGTTTTTGCAACAAGCCTTTGATAGCTCTAACCGCAAGGGAAAACTTTTTATTCTTAAGCCAAATCGAGTCAGGCTTGAGTATTTGGGAAGTAATCCCGAGGTTATTATAGTTGATAAGGATTTTGTAACTCACTATGCACCGGATATTGATGAAGTTAACTTTATGCCAAATGAGGGTATCCCTATAGGGTTTTTGGGGAAAAGCCATATCAATCTGCGCAAGGATTTCAAGGTCACTAATGTAAGTGAAGTTCATGGGCAATTGATGATGGTTTTGGAAGTTAAGTATAAAGAGCAAAAAAGCATGGTCACCGTGATTTTTTCACAAGAGCCATTTGATATTCAAAGTATCTCAGTGCTTGATGAAAATGGCGATAACGTGCAACTTAAAATACTTAGCACCAGAAAGAACTTGCACCTAAGTCCCAAGTTGTTTGAGATCAAACGAGTTGAGTAACCAAGCCCACTTTTTATTAAGGAAACCGCGTCAAAAAGAATGATATTATAGGAAATAGATCGCGGATTGTGTCATAACGAGGAGCGTAAGCGATGTGGTTATCCAACTTTAAGGCTGGTGGAAAAGTAATATTGTAGCCACGCATTTATAGGTCCGCCTACGCCAAGGCTACGTCGGACACACCTGCGCCTAATCGGCTTCGGTTAGACTGGCTTTAGTCAAATTAAATCCTATAGTGAGCATAGAAACTGGCGTAAGCCACACGAAGCCGAAGGCGTAGGGTGGTCTGTGCCGCCCACCACGCTTCGCTCGTGGTCGCAGTGAGGGTAACTTGGCTCTTTAAGAACAATAATTTATAATGCAATACCCTACTGATTTTATGCTGCGATAACTGAACGACTATCTCTAGAACCGCTACTTCTTTTACGGAAGCCAGTGTCAGCGTTTCTGCTCTTTCTATAGGTGCCTTCGTCACCAGCTCTGGTTCTACCCCGTTCGCTATCGCTTTTATATCCGCCTTCTCTTGGCTCCCTGAAGCTTCTGCCTTCGCCGTTGCCTTTGTAACCGCCTTCTCTTGGTTCTCTAAAGCTTCTGCCTTCGCTTTTGCCTTTATAGCCGCCTTCTCTCGGCTCCCTAAAGCTTCTGCCTTCGCCGTTGCCTTTGTAACCACCTTCTCTTGGTTCTCTAAAGCTTTTACCTTCGCTTTTGCCTTTGTAGCTACCTTCTCTTGGTTCTCTAAAGCTTCTGCCTTCGCCGTTGCCTTTGTAGCCACCTTCTCTTGGTTCCCTAAAGCTTCTGCCTTCGCCGTTGCCTTTATAGCCACCTTCTCTTGGTTCCCTAAAGCTTCTGCCTTCGCCGTTGCCTTTGTAACCGCCTTCTCTTGGTTCCCTAAAGCTTCTGCCTTCGCCGTTGCCTTTGTAGCCACCTTCTCTTGGTTCCCTAAAGCTTCTGCCACCAGACCTACGGTCGTCTCTAGAACCTTTACCCTTAAAATTCCTGCCTCCACCTTTTCTCTTTCCTGGAAAAGATGCTGGACCATTATTATCGTCAGGGTGCGAAACTCTGTTTGGGTTCATGAGCTTATCTATCATGGACCACCTTCTTCCTTCTTGCGGAGCAAGTAAACATACCGCACTTCCCACAGCACCTGCACGGGCTGTTCTTCCAATCCTATGTATATAATCTTCTGGACATTGAGGGAGTTCATAATTGATCACAGTTTGGATAAGCGGTATATCAAGGCCACGTGCCGCCACGTCAGTTGCAACCATAATGCGGCTACGTCCCGCTCTAAATGCGCTTATGATTTTACTGCGTTTTTGTTGTCTTAAATCACCATGAATTGCAGAGGCATTGTGGTTTTTATCCCTAAGCCTGTCGGCTAATTTTTCAGCTCCTCTTTTGGTATTTACAAAAACTATAATAGAACCTTCTCGGTTTTCTATCTGCGATAGGAGGTTTTGATATTTTTCAGCCTCAGCCACACGGATGATTTCTTGTTTTATATTAGCGGCAGGCGTTGTGGTAGAGCCAACAGACACTCTTTCCGGATGGTTCAGATATTTTTGAGCTAAATTAGCTATATTTGAAGGAAGAGTTGCAGAAAACATAAGTGTCTGCCTGGCTTTCGGAAGCTTGCTTATAATTTTTTCTATCTGAATACCAAAGCCCATATCAAACATACGATCCATTTCGTCCAAAACCAAAAATGAAACATCTTCGCCACGCAGGGTTCCCCGACTCATATGATCGATGACTCTTCCAGGTGTGCCAACCAGGATTCTAGGTTTTGATTTCAGCGCGCCCAATTGTTTGTACATTGATTCGCCACCAATCAAAAGCGTTGCTCTTAGATGGGAGTGTTCATTATGAAGCAATTGCTTAATTGCGTTCATAACCTGTAACGCAAGCTCCCTGGTAGGAGCAAGAACTAATGCCGTACCATGATTGGATTTCAACAGCTTGTTGACCAAAGGGATGGCAAAAGCCAGCGTTTTACCAGTTCCAGTTTGGGCAGATCCCAAAATATCCCTGTCTTTAAGGGCAAATGGTATTGCTTGCGCCTGAATTGGTGTCGGGACCGCACAGTTCATTTTTTCCAATGAACGGATAATTGATACGGGTAAACCCATATCATGAAAATTAGACATATAAGCTCGCAAATAAAAGGGGTTGCTCAAATTGAGCATCGAAGATGGTTACAGAGACAAAAAACAATGAGATAAAAATTATTCAGAACTCTTCAAAAGCTGTAGATTAACTGCAGAAACTTTTCCATTTTCAGTAGAAAGCTCAAAGCCAATCTTTTGATTTTCACTAAGATTACTAATTTTAGCTTGCTTAAGCGCAGTAACGTGTACAAACACATCATTGCCGCCATCATCAGGCTTAATAAAACCAAATCCTTTGTTAAGGTTAAACCATTTAACGATACCAGTTTTCATATTTTACTCTTTTAGAAAGTTATAAACACACCACTACTCTTCGCCTTTCAAAAATTGGGGGCGTCCAGCCTGCGCTCTTCGAGCTTCGGCTTGGCATGCACGCTATAAGCTTTGTTACGTATGAAGAATACGCGCCTCATGCTCACCACTTGCACTCCTACCCAATTCCTGAAATGCTTTGAGTATATTTCAGGTGCGAAAATTTTAATATGAATGACAACCGATATGTATATCAGCTCGAATTACTAGGATAGTTTTAACTAAACAGTAACTTAACCTTACGCTACAAATAGCGACTCATGTCGAATAGACATTCTAAATTTTCTAAGATAGTGTACACCACTGCAAATCCAAAAGCAATGAAATCAATTCAAATATGCGATTTTTTTTCATGGCAACCGCATAAAATTATATATTCAAGGGAATTGATAACGCTATTTTGCCGTATCTTTGCTACTTCTACCCAGCCATTTTCTTCTTTATTTCCTTGATTTGCTTTATGGTCAAACCTGTAGATTTAACAATTATCTTAATATCAATACCCTGAAACAGCATATTCCTAGCAATTTCTACATCTCTTTCATCTCTACCTTCATCTCTACCTTCCTTCCTACCTTCTTCTCTACCTTTATTCAAAGCCTTTCTTTCGGCTTTCTTAAGAGTGCTTGCTTCAATGCGTAGCCAGTTTAAGTGAGCTTCATAGGCATCTCTTTCTGAGTCACTAAAATTCATCACTTCTATAACCTCTAAAGCTTTCTCAAGCTGCGGATCCTTTAGCTCTGTGGGAAGGTTATGCTGGTTTAATAAATTATGCCGAGTCAAAAACGCCACCCACCGATCAAGAGAGGTCTTTATTTTCGACAATAACAGCTTGAGTTCATCTGCCTCATCCAGTTTTTCTACTTTAATCTTATCCTCAAACTTGCTGAGTTCTATTGTGTGCAACTCCATATCCTTAAAATAATGTACACCACTTTTTTTTGCAAATGGACGAAAGGTGTTATGATATTCCTCAGTTTCAGGGATGCTTATAAAGTTCAGTATGTGTATTCCAATCGTTTTGTTTAATTCGGAATAACCTTTGTTTTTTCCTAACTGCTGAGTATATGCTTTCCCCCAATAGAACAGCGCCCTTTTATCATAATCACCTTCATCACTGATTTGAATTTCTATGCAGTACCGCTTGCCTGTGTGGCCTTTAGCCTTTATATCCAGTATGGATAATTTATCATTCTTAAAATCCTGGAAATTATACGGATTCAGGATATCCACAGTCTCCAGCTGATCTTCTTCTGATACTATTGAGTTAATGAGTGAGATCAGTAAATCTTTATTCTCATCTACTCCAAAAAGTTTCTTAAAGGCGATGTCAACTCTAGGCATAAATCCTTCTGACATAGCAAGACCTGAGTTACGTTTATAACTGCCATAATACTACAATTTTGACATCAGGGATATAGATATATGTTTGGGTGTATACCTTACACCCGACCTCAGATTACTATAATAGAAATACAAGTCAAATTCTATTTGATTAAATAACTCAGCGAACTAGCTTGCCTAGCAATGCAGGCTTAATAAACAACTAGCATTAGAGTTATCCGGCATAAACGTCTTGCGGTTTGAGCCAGTGACCATACTGCCAGTCTCCGTGATCGCCCCAGTACTCGCTTGCATGTTCGTGATAGATTGGCCGGGCATCCCAGGAATAAGCATAACGGGTAGAAGCTAGCCCTTCATTACCATCTTTAGATGATTTGTCCGTCCAGAATTCTTCTGTCGCCTCCATAGCCATTCGCTGCGCATCATAATCCAGAAGACCTGCTGAACCTTTCGGGAAACCCGCACCCCCTGTAGTTGGGTCATAGTATTTATAAGGCTCATTAGTGGTACCATCCACGGAAGTAAAGCCAAATTCCGTAAACACCACCGGCTTCATCTTAGGTTGCCAGGCGCTTACCTTGCCATTTTTATCATAGTGTTCATGGCTCCACCAATGCTCGATATTTTTAACCGCATCAGCAGGGTCATCGAGTTTGTGCTTCTTGCCATTATCATCGCGCCAGTAATCAAAATCTATGCCGCTTTCCCAGCCATGCTTGATGATTTCGGGAGTAATATCCTTTTGCTTCTTGTTGTCTGTAATTGGGAAATAAGCATCTATGCCCACAAAGTCTATATTTTTATCTGCAAATAGTTTGTCGAGCGGGTGATTGCCCCGGCCATCATCATGGTACTCACTCCAGTTGGCCGCATAGGTCAGCTTAACATCAGCACCTACCGCCTTTCTGACATTAGCTGTAAGCTCAACAAACTTGTCGACCGCATAGGAATTCTTGGTCAGCCCTTCCATTTCCGAGCCTACGATAAAAGATGAAATATGATCTTTAATTTTCACACCACCGTATTCAAGCTTAGCATAGTGCTCGATAAACTTATTGTATTCATTGAAGAAATGATCCACATCTTTTTTGGTTTTGGCAGTGATTTTCCCACGCCATGATTTATCTTCGTTATCTGTAAAGAGCATTGGATAGAGCATAACGTTATATCCCCTACCCTCCATTTCAACCACGAGATCAACAATCGAGCGATCAGAAGGAGTTCCACCCCAGTTGGGTTCACCACTATCATCGAGAGAAATCTGCTCGGCATTCTTTCGGGTCACTGAACCCACAGACCAAACGTCACCCTTATAAGTATTCTTATGCTCTACTTTAGGTGCGATATGGATCTTGCCGCCTTTAGTTGAGTCCCCAAACCAGCCAACAACAAGACCAATATTCTCCACATTTGGATAGTTTTGTTTAAGGCTATCAAGCGAAAGGAGTACATCAGCCTTTTTACCGAAGTGGGCGTTAATCGGGCTTCCATCTGCTTCATAGGCTATTTTAGTATCATATACATGCTCACCTGCCCCAGGTATCATTATTATCGATTTCAACTGTTCATTTATCATATAACCCACCTCAATTATAACTGCAGATTAACGTCGTTCGTGTCCTTTTCCTGAGTCAACGTTTATGATGTTTTGGAATTTCCCATCCGCTTTGTGTTGTTCTTCTGCCTTTGGTTTTGGTTTTATAAGCTTATTAGCTTCTAAAAGCTCTGAGATATATTTAGTTCCTTTTTCGCCTCTTTCCTTTGTATCGTGATTTAGAATAGAGAGTTCGCGGTAGGCATTAAACTGTTGCCCGTGTTTCCCCGCATAACTTTGCAATTTATTTGTAAGTCCTTCCACCAATTTTTTTACTTCTTTATCTATAAGGTTTTGATTCTCCTTGTCATTGCTTTTGTTAAATTTATTTGGATGTTGTTCTTTAACAATATCCTCAAGAGTTTTCTCAAGTGCTGGGAATTCTTTCTTAAAATGAAATGCGAACACTGTAAGATTCACTTTCTTTGGTGTCATAATAAAGTTTGAATCCACTTTTATTATGTCCCTCGAACCCTGCAACGATTTATTGTCGATTTTGCCATCCTTAATGAAATTGCTAGCACTATCAATATACTTATTGATTTGTTTATCGGCTTGAGTTTTGTGGAAATCCGGCATGTATTGCCTATATTCCTGAATGTCTTTCATGCAGGTTACATAAGCCTTACAAAGCTCTGCGGGCTTATAGGGCTTACCGTCTCTATGAAGTTTATTTAACAGGGCTTTGCTATTTTCAGGGTCACTGATATGCATCCGCACTGCTGCGATAAAGTGTGGAGTAGTCAGTAGACTTTGATCAAGCAATTCTTTGTTCCCCTTCGCTGCTTGAAACGCTTCAATAAACCCTATAAAGTGATCATTAAAAACATCCCCCCTTATTCCTGAGTGACCTTTGATAACTTTTTGAAACATTTCTCTAAAATATAAACCACCTGTATATTCAAACTTTAGCGAAAAATTCGCCTCTAATACCTGGATAATATCTTTAGCTTGAGACTCAACACTACGTACCATCTTAGCAGGCTTATGGCTTAACATACCTACTAACATCCCTTCATTCATTATAACTTTAAAACCCCCAGCTTTATTTTGCAGCGCTTCTACATCTTTTTCTACTGTGGGAATAGGGGTAAAAATCGCAGATATAATGTTGCCATGATTATTAGTTATTAATGAAGCAAGTCTACTCGAGCGAGCCTCCTCTTCCCCCTCCCCCTTCCAGTTCTGATGAAGATTCCACTCATTGCAGGCTTCTAATAGCAGAGCATCAATCACTGGTAATTTACTAGGCAGCCGTAGATTATCAGTTTCCAAATAGCTATATTTCTTAACTATTGCACCAATAATTTCTTTTCTTAGTGCATCTACATTGACGCCTACTTCTTTACCTTCTTTGGGTTTAGTTTCCGATCGAACTAATTGGTTTTTAAAATACCAATATTGCTGAGAACTTTCTAACATAGCTTCCCCCATAGAATTATCTTTACTTATATCATTACAGATAAAAGTTAATAAAAAGTTAACTATTTATTAATCTTTAAAGGAAATATTTGCATTATATTAAAATTAATAGCATAGCGACTATGAAAAATTCTAAGTTGGGGCAAATTTTATTGAAATTGTTAAAGAAAGCACTTCATGACCTTTATGCATTAGATATAGTAGACATGAATTTTACATAATTAATCTTCTCTCTTCTCTTGATATTTCCTACATTATAATAGATAATAATTAATCTATCACAGGTTGTAAGCGACATATAAACATGACAGGCATAAGAAATATAGAAGAAGTTTTACAAGAGCTTAAAGATGGAAATTCCAGGTTCCTTAAAGGGGAAACTCTGCAGTCTACACATTCATCTTTGATGAAGCTCAAGGACTTTGCCAAAAGTGGCCAACTGCCAAAATGCATTGTGCTGTGTTGTTCGGACTCTCGGGCACCGGTAGAGATGATATTTGATCAGGATATTGGTGATTTGTTTGTGATACGGATTGCCGGCAATATTGTTGCACCTTCTATAGTCGGCAGCGTTGAGTTTGCCGCGAGCACCTTCGGCACTAACTTGGTTGTGGTTATGGGGCACACCCGATGTGGCGCTATTGAGTCAACACTCAATCATATAGAAGACTCGCAGACCATTTCCTCAGAGAATATCCATGACATAGTTAGTCGCATTAAACCGCATATCTTCACTATAGCGCAAATGCAAGACGTAACCCATGAGGAGAAATTAACCCTCGCAACTAAAGCTAATGTTGAGGCTTCAGTGAACCAATTATCGCATTCGAGCAGGCTGATCGAAAATCTGGTTCAGCAAGGCAAGATGCAGATTTTGGGAGCAGTTTTGAACCTGGCTTCCGGTCAGGTTGATTTTCTTAGCGCAAAGTAGCTTCGAACTTCTTAGTGATGCTGCTGATAACTTCCAATGATATTGAACTGATTTCTTCTTCAGACAGGGTTTTTATACGAGGCTGAATGCGGATGGTAATTGCAACTGATTTCTTTCCTTCCTCCACGCCTTTGCCAACATAGACGTCAAAAACATCTGCCGACTCAATCAAAGGATTAACGCTTTTTACCGCTTTAAGAATTTCCGCAACTGCAATGGAATCTGCAACAATAAAAGCGAAATCGCGAACTACTGCCTGATAATCCGATACATCCAACTTGCCGCGTTTGATTACATTCTTTGGTTGCGGAAGATTGTTAAATAATAACTCAAATGCGATCATAGGGCCATTTAGGTCATAATGCTCAATGATTTCCGGATGAATTTCCCCACAATAGCCAATCACATTCTTACCAAGAGTAAAGCAGGCTGACCGCCCCGGATGATAATATGATGGGACATCCCGAGAAATCGCAAGCTTATTACCGTCAAACTGGTACGCTGCAATCGCTGCATATAGGTCAGCTTTAGCATCATAAAAGCTCACTGCTCTTTCAGCTTTATGAACACTGCGAGGATTGATTTTACCAGAACGGATTCCGGCAAGACAAGGCATCTGGCTGCCCTTATATTCACTAGCATAGACACCTCCGATCTCAAAGAGCCCAAGATCAGAGTATCCGCGAGCGTTATTTCTGCTGGCAAAGGTCATTAGGTTAGGAACGATGGTCTTTCTCATCACATTCAGCTCTATGCTAATTGGGTTGGAAAGCTTAATATGATTTTCGTGGCCAAACTTACGTGCAATAGTTTCATCCATAAAAGACCAGCTTACCACTTCATCCATGCTACGCTCAGCCATAGTACGCCTCATGGAGTTTTCAAGATCCACCTGAGCAGTGGAAATATTAGCTTGTGATAACGGTAGCGATGCAGAAGGAATGGAATCAAACCCATAAATGCGTAAAACTTCCTCAACGATATCAGCAGCACCATCGATACCACCTTGCCTCCATGTAGGGATTTTCACCCGATCACCTTCAAGGGAGAATCCCAAACGATCAAGAATTTCTCTGGCTGTCCCTTCAGCTACATCAACACCTCCTAGGGTTTTGATTAGTTTGAAATCAAATTTAACTTCGGTTATTAAATTTTGGGGCTTGCCAAGAGTAATCTTAGACTTAGTAGCTTGCCCGCCACAAGACGATATAATTAAATTACAAAGATAGTTCACAAACAATTCGGTATTTCCATGATCTATACCACGCTCAAAACGGAAGCGCGCGTCAGTATGCTGGTTCAGCACCCTACCCGAATTGGTGACGCATACGGGATCGAAATCCCCTACTTCCACTAGTATGTTCTTAGTTTCCTCAGTAACTTTACTCAACTCTCCCCCGATCACCCCTCCGATACACAAAACCATTGCGTTATCTGCTATCACCGTAAGGCCTTCCGGCAAGTTATATTCCTGCCCACCTATTGCCACAAACGGTTCTCCAGCCCGTGATTTTCTGACAACCATATCACCTTTAATTTTGTCTGCATCATAGATGTGGTTAGGGCGCCCATAATTCATCATGGCAAAGTTAGAGATATCAACAAGCGGGGTTTTTGGGGAACTACCAATTCCCTTTAGCGCATCCGCATAGGCATTTGCCCGCGGCAGGTTGTTAACTCCTGATATGTAGGTTGCAGAAAAAGCATGACAGCCTTCATCTTCAATGGTAAGAGCAATTGGCGATTTATTCTCAGTAGACTGAGGTGAAGTTGCAGTAAATGGTCGCAAAGTACCAATGCCTTTGGCGGCCAGATCGCGGGCAATACCATAAACGCTGGCACCATCACCTCGATTGGCAGTCAGCGCCACGTCAAAAACCACATCATTCAGATTCGCATAATCCGCATACTTCGTACCAACCTCGGCATCACTGCCGAGTTCAATGATCCCCTCAGAATTGTCTTCAAGCAAAAGTTCATCAGCAGCACAAAGCATTCCTTTGCTTTCGATACCGCGAATTTTAGAAACTTTGATCTGCATGGCATTTGGCATGGTAGTACCGACTGGGGCTAAAACTACCTTGATACCGGCGCGGGCGTTAGTGGCAGCACACACTATCTGCAAAGTCTCCTGGCCGTTATTCACCTGGCATATGCTCAGTTTATCTGCATCAGGATGGCGAGTCGCCTCCTTGATTTCAGCTATTATGAACGGGTTATAAAGGGCACCTTTATCCTCCATCCCTTCAACCTCAAACCCAATCGAGTTCAATGCCAGAGCGATTTCATCTGCATTTGCTGCGGTATCAAGAAGCTGCTTAAGCCACGATAATGTGAATTTCATATATCAATCCAATATTTCGCTAGAATATAACATTGACGCTATTTTTAATCAATGCCGTAATCGTGTTGGGTTAGTGGGGGTTAATACTAGCTAGATATTAATAAAATAACAAGTAACATGTAAAACCATGACCAAGACTTCAAAGATTCCAACAACCCACTAATAGTATATTTTACTCTAAATAGAGCTAAAATCGCATCGTTGCGAGCCCCACTTGGGGCGTGGCAATCCAGTTGTAAGGGTGGTGTAAAAAGTTTAAGTATTGTGTAAGCAGTAAGACTGGGTTGCCGCGTCGCTTCGCTCCTCGCAATAACGGTACATGGGCGATACTTTGTCAAAAACTAAAGCACCATTACCAACAGCTTATAATTCACCGTCCATTATGCTATGGTGAGGAGCAAGTTCTGGGGCATGGTCATTTGATTCTTCTTCATTTTCCTCATCATCCTCATATGCTAAATCAAGCTTAGAATAAGGAGCTGCACTAGGGGAAAGTTGAGTTCCAATTTTGTTTGCAGCCATTCCAGCCATGTTATCAAGAGTAACACCATTAGCTGCCATTATTGCTGCATCATCTGCAACATAGGTAGCCATCTTGGTAATATCAGCACCAGAAGATAGTTTAGGTCCTTCAAGGTTATGTAAGTAATGATATGCTCCAACTGAAACCTGCGTACCTACTATGCCTGCTCCAACTGATATTTGCGTACCTACTATGCCTGTGATATCAGCTAATTTAGTTACTGCAATGTTGTGCGCCATATTTGAATCAGCAATGTCTGAGTGATGAATATCAGTAACTTCTTGCATTACATCTGGTTGTACACCAGCATTAAGCAACACCTGTATTGAGTCAGTCCCCAGCTTTTTAACTATAGGTTTCACTTCCGATACATCAAAATCTTGAAACCTAACACCAGCTTCAGCTAAAGGTTTAATTGAATCGATTCCTAGTGTTTCAACCACCACTGATACCAAACCTTTATCATAAGCTTTCTTTATATAGTTGTTCTGATAGTCAGTCATGGCAGTAAAATTAGCACCAACATCTTTCAAGGGCTTGATTGACTGAATTCCAAGTCCTTCAACTATAGCTGCAATAGAATATGGTGGCAGCTTACTAAACTTTAAGTCAGTTTCAGATATGGATTTTATCGATTCTATCCCATGATTTATAATTATAGATGCTACTACCCTCGGAGACAAATTACTAAATTTTACATAGGGTATCGATAAAAAAGGCTTGGTCCATTCTACTCCTAAATTACTCACTGTAAAGATAATAACAGATTCACTTAGCATACTTGGGAAATCTCTTTTTATCTCTTTATCTAGCTCTTTGAAAGCTTCAAGTATTTTACTCGTCTCTCTATCTAGTTCTTTGACAGTTTCAACTATTATACCCATATGTTTTACCCTCATTAAGTTTTTACATTGTCATATAAGATATATGCAATTTGAACACAAGGGCAATATGAAATATATTACAATTTCGGTTACTATGCTGTTTGCATTTCAACAAGGTTAAATGCTGGAGCAAGGTAAACTGCATGGTCGTCACCTGATTCTTCTTCATTTTCATCATCATCGCTTGATGAATAAAACTGATAGTAAGGTATTTTTGCATCAGCGTGAAGTTGACTACCAATAATACTTTCAGAGTAAAGTTTAGAACCAATAATGTGCGCCTCAGAAGACAATTGATAGCTAGTTGTGTGAGTACCAGAAGAAAGTTTAGAACCAATAATGTTTGCATCAGAAGAAAGTTGGGTTCCTGTAATGTGAACTGTATCATAAGAATCAATGGTAGTTCCAGTATTAGCAGCAGCATAGAGCGAAGTGTCAGTTGCTTGTTTCATAACATCTGGTTTCACACCAGCATCAAGCAATGACTGTACAGATTCAGTTCCTAGCGTTTTAACTAGATTCTGCACAGTATCCTTTGGTAGATCACTAAATTTGACACCAGCTTCAGCAAAAGGTTTAATTGAATCAATCCCTAGTATTTCAACCGTTCTTGCTAAATAATATCGGGAAAATTCACTAAACATTACACCAGCTTCGGATAAAGGTTTGATTGATTCAATCCCAAGGCATTTAAGTATCATTACAACATTCATTTTGGTCAACTCACCAAACTTAACCCCAGATTTGGATAAAAGTTTGATTGATTCAATACCACGTTTTATAACCATCCTTTCAACATCATCAGAATGTAACTTACCGAAATTAAAACCCGCTTCTGAAAAATGTTGAATTGCGTCAATCCCCACATAGGCTATTGCTGCAGCACCAAACTGGGTTAAAAAGTCATTTTCTGGTATATTATCATAGCCGTGCTTTAGTATTGCACTTGCAAGTACTGGCATTGAATGATCGTAAATTTGGCTGGCAGATTCTATGAAATCCTGCGTATGCGTATCATATTGCGTTTGTAAATCGTTTTCTTCTACAAGGTATTCCGAAACAAGTTCTTCTATAGCAGCAGGAATTTTAAATACTGCCGTATTAGGATTTAATTTAAAATTAATTAATAAACTCTGATACTTTTCATATGAGGTATAAGGCATTACAAAAGAGTAAGCTGCCTTTAGAAAATTATACTTAATTCTTGAGTATTCTGAGAAAAACGTCATGACATCCTTTGCTATTGATAATATATATTAGCAGCGAAATATTAAGTTATCATTGCGATTTTATTAAATATTTGTTAAATTTTAGATTTATCAGATGAATTTTTGCATAATATGCCAGAGCTGCGCTTCAACAGTATATTCCGAAGCAAGCTCGGTGGCGTGGTCATCTGATTCGCTTACCCCTAACTCATCTTGCTGAATTACGTTATATACTACAACGTTGAATTTTCGCGTAAGCTCAGGTGCATACTCAGTAAAAGCCCCGGCATCAGATAAAGGTTCGATTACGTCATTTCCTAGAGTTTTAATTAAATTCTTCACATTAGCCTCTGGTAGGTAACTAAATTCTACACCAACTTCGGCTAAAGGTTTGATTGATTCAATCCCAATTGTTCTAACTATAATATCAATACCATGTGGCTGCAACTTTCTAAAATCAACACCAGCCTCGGATAAAGTTTTGATTGATTCAATTCCAAGCACCTCAACTAAAGGAGGAATTGATTCAATCCCAAGTTTTACAACTATATTTCTTATTTCAACCGATTGCAGACTTCCAAACTTAACACCGGCTTCGGCTAAAGGCTTGATTGATTCAATCCCAAATCTTATAACCATCCTTTCAACATCACCAGAATGTAACTTACCGAAATTAAAACCCGCTTCTGAAAAAGGTTGAATTGCGTCAATCCCCACATAGGCTATTGCTGCAGCACCAAACTGGGTTAAAAAGTCATTTTCTGGTATATTATCATAGCCGTGCTTTAGTATTGCACTTGCAAGTACTGGCATTGAATGATCGTAAATTTGGCTGGCAGATTCTATGAAATCCTGCGTATGCGTATCATATTGCGTTTGTAAATCGTTTTCTTCTACAAGGTATTCCGAAACAAGTTCTTCTATAGCAGCAGGAATTTTAAATACTGCCGTATTAGGATTTAATTTAAAATTAATTAATAAACTCTGATACTTTTCATATGAGGTATAAGGCATTACA
>Ga0206827_1080_pt1 | contig 22176 bp, 24 predicted proteins | sample Alteio_BWOrgCont_77_FD_152852 | JGI IMG/M metagenome (GOLD analysis project Ga0206827, IMG submission 152852) | Enriched cells from forest soil in Barre Woods Harvard Forest LTER site, Petersham, Massachusetts, United States -... | ecosystem: Environmental > Terrestrial > Soil > Temperate forest >...
GGATTGGTAAAAACGGACGAACCACCTCCGTGCGGTACATGGGGTACATTGGTGTGAGGGATATTTTGGGAAATATTGTTCCAGCCGGAATTCATCTCCGCATGGGTATGCGGGGCCTCCCAGTTGTCGAAAGACTTGTTGAACAGCTTGTCAATATTTGATATATCCTCACTCATTGATATTGGAATAATTCCCTTTTATCATTTTTTGCAAATACGCCCTTGCCTTAGACAATTGCGATTTAGAAGTCCCTTCGCTTATATTCAGCTTTTCGCCAATTTCCTTATGCGAAAACCCTTCTATAATATACATATTGAATACCATCCGGTATCCGTCTGGCATGGCGTTTATACACTTTAATAACTCATCAGCAGATATTTTACCCAGTATATCATCATCCACCGAAACCTGCCCTGCCATATCAATATCCTGGTGGATGGGCGTAAGGGCGTTTTTCCTGTATTTGTCTATGGCGGTATTTACCATCACGCGGCGCATCCAGACTTCCAGCGGGCTGCTGAAAGTAAAAGTGCTGATGTTCTGGAATATCTTCACGAAGCCATCCTGCAAAATATCTTTTGCATCATCCCTGTCTACCGCGTACCTTAAACAAACACCTAACATCTTTCCGTAATATCTTTCGTACAGTTCTTTTTGCTCGCTGGCCCTGTTATTCAGGCACCCTTCCACCAGTTTTTTTTCCTCCGGGTTTGGGGTATATGCCATTTTATTTCTTTCTGTACTCAAAGACGTAGGGGTTTTAATTATAGTTGCCTGAGCTGCCTGACTTTTTTAGATTATTCCACGAATTTAGAAAAATTGCCTCACCCAACACCTAAAACCTAAAACCCAAAACCTATCTTCGCACTAATGAAAAAGATACTTGTTGCCAACCGTGGCGAAATAGCCCTGCGCATTATGCGTTCAATAAAAGAAATGGGGATAGGTACCGTAGCCGTTTATTCTGAGGCTGATAGAACAGCCCCGTTTGTCCGTTTTGCGGATGAAGCATATTTACTCGGCCCTCCACCATCTTCACAATCCTATCTATTGGCAGATAAGATCATTGAAGCAGCCTTAAAAGCAGGCGCAGATGCCATCCATCCGGGCTATGGTTTTTTGTCTGAGAATGCGTCCTTTGCTGAAAAAGTGGAAAAAGCCGGGCTTGTTTTTATAGGCCCCTCCCCTTCTGCCATTGAAATGATGGGCAATAAACTTTCGGCCAAAGCGGCCGCGCATGAATACAATGTACCAATGCTGCCCGGCACCAAAGACCCTGTAAAGGATATTGGTGAAGCAAAGAAAATAGCTGCGGGCATCGGTTTCCCTGTTTTGATAAAGGCTGCTGCCGGCGGTGGTGGCAAAGGGATGAGAGTGGTGAATAATATAGAAGAATTTGAAGAGCAAATGGCCCGCGCTACCGGCGAAGCCCTTTCTTCTTTTGGTGATGGTTCGGTTTTTCTTGAAAAATATGTCCCCGCGCCTAAGCATATTGAGATACAGGTATTATGCGACAAGCATGACAATTATTTATATCTTTTCGAACGTGAATGTTCTATACAGCGCCGCCACCAGAAAGTAGTGGAGGAGGCCCCATCTGCTGTTCTAACCCCGGAAATAAGAAAGAAAATGGGCGAAAGTGCGGTGTTGATTGCTAAATCCTGTCAATATACAGGCGCCGGGACGGTTGAATTCCTGATGGATGAACAAAGGAATTTCTATTTCCTCGAAATGAATACCCGCCTACAGGTAGAGCACCCGGTTACTGAAAAGATCACAGGAATAGATCTGGTAAAAGAGCAGGTAAAGATAGCGAGGGGAGAAAAACTAACCTTCACACAAGCTGATCTGAAAATACACGGGCATGCCATTGAACTTCGCATTTGCGCCGAAGACCCCATGAATAATTTCCTGCCTGAAACCGGCACCTTAACTACCTATCGCACCCCTGACGGCCCTGGTGTACGTGTGGACAGCGGTTACGAAGAAGGCATGGAAATACCTGTATATTATGACCCTATGATTGCCAAACTGGTAGTCCATGCCGAAAACCGCGAAGAGGCCATGAAGAAAATGATACGCGCCATTGACGATTTTCATATTGAAGGCATATCCACTACCCTCGGTTTCGGGAAATTCGTCATGCAGCACGAAGCCTTCCGCTCCGGCAATTTCGATACCCAGTTTGTAGGCAAATACTTTACGCCCGACAAACTTTACCAGCACAATGAAATGGAAGAACTTGCAGCTATCCTTACCGTAGCTACCATTCTGAAAGAAGCTAAAAACAAACAAACAGAAACTGAAAACACAGTATCAGAAAATGGAGGGGGATGGAGAGAGAGACGGGAGAAGAGGTGAGACGCATCGTTATTGAGGAGACCTCTCAATCAGCGCCGTCATTGTGGAATTTTTTGGCCATTCCTACATTGTTAATAAGCTATTGAATGGCCCGCCAAAAAATATCCGCAATCCCCCAAGAACAAAACAAAAACAAACATTGGCCACAATATTTGCAGGCAATTTCTTGAAAAAGAACCACTTTTTTCAGGGGATTGCGGATATTTTTTTGGAGGAAATTTCGTACTTTTGTTAAATATTTCAGCGCAAAAAAATTCCGCAATGACGGCGTTATTTACAAAAATTAAAGAATGGTAAAATGGCTGTAAAGAAAAAGATATCTCAAACAATACCTATCACAGACCCAAATTTTAATGAGGATTCCGAAGGCTTTTCAGAATTTTTAATGGACGCCGTAAAAAAAGCATCGCAATCAGCGGTAAATGAAAATATGGCTCTGGGGATACCTTTTTTATTTAGCGACAGGGAAGGGAAAATGTGGCGGCAGATGCCTGATGGCAGTGTTGTTTTTGTAAAGCAACTTAAAGACAAATGGATAAAGGTTCCAAAGAATTATAAAATTGGATAAACTTAAAAGCCGGATGCGAATGATAGCCGGACCAAATGGGTCTGGCAAATCAACGCTTGAAAAGCAGCTTGGGCAGTTTTGGCGTTTAGGCTATTTCCTGAATGCAGATGAGTTAGAGAAAAAATTATCAAATGACGGATTTGTCAATCTGGCCGATTATCAGCTTTCATTAACCCAACAAGATTGGGAAATCAGCCTGAAAAGCACAAACTCAATTGCCACAAAAATTGAAGACAAATCTGTTTTAGACAATATTGCTATTGAGCATAATATTATAGTAGCCGGGAATAAAAAGCAAGGCTCCTATTTTTCTGCGCTTATCATTGAATTCCTGCGAAAGCAACTTTTAAAAACGGGGCAGTCCTTTACTTTTGAGACGGTAATGTCGCACCCTTCAAAAGTAAAATTTCTCCAGGAAGCTAAAGAATATGGGTTTAAAACATATCTGTATTTTATAGGTACAGATTCTGTAGAAACTAATATTAACCGCGTAAAAGCAAGGTTTGATAAAGGGGGGCATAATGTTTCAGAAAAGAAAATCAGGGAACGCTATACTAAAAGCCTTGAGTTATTATCTGACGCCGTTAAAAATGCAGACAGGGCTTACGTCTTTGACAACTCTGAAAATAAAATGCTTTGGCTTGCGGAATTTGAAAAAGGCAAAAACGTCCAATTCAAAACTGACGCCGTCCCTCAGTGGTTTGATGAATATTTGCTGAGGAAAATATAGATTTGTAAAATGGAAGAGAATAAAGATATACGCTGGAAACAGCGGTTTCAGAATTTTGAAAAGGCTTTTATCCTTTTAAGAAATTCTCTTGAAGCAAAAAGTTTCTCAATAGTAGAGCGGGCAGGCATTGTCCAGATATTTGAATTTACTTTTGAGCTTGGATGGAAAACCCTGAAGGATTATCTTGAAGAACAAGGTGTAAAGGCTGCTTTTCCAAGAGATGTAATTAAAGAGGCATTTCGTTCCCAGTTAATTGAAGATGGAGATACATGGATGGATATGCTTGATAAGAGAAACCTGATGGCGCATACCTATGATGAGGACAAAGCTGAACTTGCTTTCAGGTTAATTCAGGAAAAGTATTTTGCCGCCATCGAAAAGTTACATACGAAATTAAATCAGGTGCAATGACTTTTGGCATTTCAAAACCATCTTTCGAATTAATTATCAGCACACTATCAAAGTACCCGCAAATTGAGGAAGCTATCCTCTTTGGCAGCCGGGCTAAAGGAAATTACAAACCTGGAAGCGATATTGACATTGCAATAAAAGGCAAAGCATGCTCAAATGATTTAGCTTTGACGATTAGCGCTGAACTTAACGAAAAGACACCTATCCCCTATTTTTTTGATGTTTTGCACTATGAAAGCCTACAAAATCCCGAGCTAAAAGAGCATATTGACAGGGTTGGTAAAGTGCTTTATAAACGGGAAACTGCTTCAACGATTTAATGCTCTACTCCACTATCGTCATTTCCTTGATCAAATTATCGGCATGGGCATATACGTCCATTATCCAGAGAACGTAGCGGATATCGACACAGATGGTGCGGTTGGTGGCAGGGTCGAAGTGTACATCGCTGAGCATGGATTCCCAGTCGCCATCAAAGGCGAGGCCAATAAGCTGCCCATCAGCATTCAATACGGGACTGCCGGAATTGCCGCCTGTAATATCATTATTAGTAATAAAGCAAATGTGAAGCGTATCGTCCTTCGCGTAGCGGCCAAATTTCTTTTCCTTAAATAGCGCTATTTCGTCCTTTGGCGCGGCAAATTCAGGGTCTTTCGCATCATATTTTTGCAGAATACCTTCGTACGTGGTATAGTATTTATAGGCAACGGCGTCTTTCGGCAGATATGGTTCAACCTGCCCGTAAGTCAGGCGAAGGGTAGAGTTGGCATCCGGGTAAAACTTTTCATTCGTTTTCCATTCGCGCAAAGCCTGCATATAGCGCTTATGCGCTTTGTTCAAAGAATCCTGGGCGATGTGGTTTGTCGCCTGTAAATTAGTAGCATAATAACTATATAGATCCATCACCATCTTATAATAAGGGTCCTTTTCCAGTTTTTTTATATTCGGTTTGCTCAGAAAAGATAATGCCCTTTTTTCATCCGTCAGCTCAGATTTTTTATACATTTCATCAATATAGTCATTAATAGCAACCTCTGGAGTGGCATTTTTGTGCTTATCCATTATTTCCTTAAAAATATCAGGGCGCTTCTCTGCCGGTATATTGGCGTACATAAGCAGCAATTCTGCTTTCAGTATCTTCTTATCCGTATTGGTTTCATTTTTGGCGAAATACTCTTTTACATCAGGCTTTATGCCATTGCCAATAGTATCTGCTTCCTTTTTAGATAGCTTATCACTGCCGGGGCGTGTAAACGCGTAATAATTAAAGCCATACTGCACAGCCTTTGTCGCAAAAAAAGCATAATAAATATAGCCAAGCATTGGTTCTATTGTTTTAGCCTGGTTGTTGTAGGTAATGATATCATCCAGCACTGTACCGTATTTTTTCTTGCGGGCATCATCCGCATTAACCCATTGTTTGAAGGCTACCTCTTCTCCCTGTAGCTGGCTTATATAGTTGGACTGTCCCAATTGTTTTTCCTCACCAACAAAAAATTTATATGTGTTGCTGAATTCTGCAAAATCACTTGAGAGGGCCAGTTTCAGTTTAGGGTCAGCGTCCATATCCTGCTTCATTATATCCAGCATGGTTTTAAAACCGCTTATCAAGGCAGGATTGTCATAGTCCCTCTTCTGTATCAGGTCGTCGGCACTGAGGTAGCGGGTAGTGCTGCCGGGGAAACCATATACCATTGTGTAGTCATCTTTCTTTTCGCCTTTCAGGGATATAGGAATAAAATATTTTGGCTTATATGGCACATTGTCTTTACTGTAGGCCGCCGGATTATTGTCTTTATCAACATAAATACGGAAAACGGAAAAATCGCCGGTATGGCGCGGCCACATCCAGTTGTCCGTTTCTCCGCCGAATTTGCCAATGGCAGCAGGCGGAGCTCCTACTAAACGCACATCTGTAAAAACTTCATAAACAAGCAAATAATATTCATTTCCATTAAAAAATGAATGAACGGAAGCCTTATAATGGTTATCCTTCATCGCGGCTTTGCTTATTGAATCTTCAAGATCGCCGAGTTTAGCACGCCTTTCTTTTCCGGTAAGACCTCCAACAGCATTATTTATCAGTGTTGTTTCGTCAGCCATAGATACCAGGATAGAAGCGGTAAGCCCCATATTGGGCATTTCATCTTCATGCTTTTTTGCCCAGAAACCATTGTTCAGGTAGTCATGGTCTATAGTGCTGTGCTCTGTGATTGATTCATATCCACAATGGTGATTGGTAAGCAATAATCCTTCCGCCGATACAATTTCCGCTGTACAAAACCCGCCAAGAGATACCACCGCATCTTTCAGGCTTGAATGGTTGATACTGTAAATATCATCCACTGAAAGGCGCAGCCCCAGTTTTTGCATATCCTTTTCATTCAATGACTTTAAGTATAGTGGCAACCACATACCCTCGTCAGGCATGTCTTCTGCAAAAAGGGAGGCGAATAGAAACAGGCATAAGCAAAGGGACAATATTCTCTTTATCATATTTTTAAATAATGTTGGAGCAAAATTATACTTTAGGTTTGTGATATTTCGTTAATAAAGGGTTAAAACATCCGATAAGTTTGCGAATATTTGCAAATGTATTATGGAAAGTGTTAACCGCAAAGTTTATTTAACCACAAAGGCTAAGAACGTATTGCCACAAAGACACAAAGGCACAAAGTAAAATCTGGCAAATAACGAAGATGGGAAGGGAAGAAAATATATATCTTTCTTTGTGTCTTTGAGCCTTAGTGGCAAAAGGAAGTTTGGCCTTTGCGTTCAATTTGAACATGGATTTATTGCACAAAAAAGATCTGCCTGAATATACCCGCGGCCAGCTTGCCCTCCGGAACGGGCAGGACAAACCTGAAGTATGGGTTGCCTATAAGGGTGATATATATGATGTGAGTAAAAGTAAACTTTGGCGGAAAGGCATGCACTATGAACATTGGGCCGGCCAGGACCTTACACACGAATTAAAAGACGCCCCGCATACGGAGTTTGTGTTTGATAAATTCAAGGTGGTAGGTAGGTTATTAAGTTGAGTTATTATCCCTCTTTTTTGACTGTTATTCTATGCTTTTTAGCTTTTACTTTAATTAAAACGCGTAATATTTTCTTCCTTTAATAGTCCATCCTTACGACGATACAGCTATATTTGTTAAAAAATAACCATTGTATAGATATGCAACTTAACTTTAAAACAAAACCAAACTGTTTATTCGCTTTCCTCTCTATTTTTTCGTTTTTCATTTTTCACTTTTCACTCATGCAGGCGCAGGTGAAATGTATTCCCGATACTGCATATTACGCCACTTATTTTGACGGTATTGATATAAGCTACTCAATTGCACATGATAACTCCGGTAATACATATATAACAGGGCTAACAGAAGACAGCACTTCCAGCATAGCCACTAAAGGCGCATACCAGACCAGTTATGGTGGGAACCGCGGGGATGCTTTCCTGGCAAAATTTAATTGTGCGGGCGGCCTTGAATGGGCTACCTATTTTGGTGGCAAAGGCATTGATGAAGGTGATGCTGTAGCTGTAGATGATTCCGGAAATATATATTTAACAGGACAAACAAACAGCGCTACCGGCATTGCTACCAAAGGTACCTATCAGACTGCTTTTGCAGGGAAAAACGGTTTCCTTGCTAAATTTAATGCTAATGGCGCTTTGCAATGGTCAACCTATTATGGTGGAAATGGCGGTGGTATCGCCATTGATGAACATAGCGGTAATATTTATCTTACAGGCGGTACGTATAATAATTCCGGGGTTGCCACCACAGGAGCTTTCCAAACAAGCCTCATGGGTATGTACGATGCTTTTTTAGCAAAATTTAGTCCTTCAGGTTCCTTATTATGGGGGACATATTATGGGGAAGCCAGCTTCATTGGCGGCGTTGGGGCGGCATTAGATAGTTCTGGTAATGTTTATTTTACCGGTACTACTTCCACATTTTCGGGTATGGCGACAAACGGGGCCTACCAAACTTCGGGTGACACTATATGGGATGATGTTTTTTTAGCAAAATTCAGCGGCAGCGGGTCGCGTTTATGGGCTACATATTATGGTGGGCCCGGCCTTGAAGAATGTCGTGCAGTGGCAACCGATGGGGCCAATGTGTATATTACAGGGAGTACTAAGAGCGGAACAGGTATTGCCACAGCGGGGGCATACCAAACCTCCTATGCAGGGGGAGTTTATTTCGGGGATGCGTTTATTGCTAAATTCAGTAGCAGTGGTTCGATCCTGTGGGGTACCTATTTTGGTGGAAGCAATGATGATGGGGCCTTTGGTATAAGTGTAGATAGTATTGGCAACGTGTACATAGCCGGACAATCGAATAGCCTTTCTGGTATTATAACAAAAAATGCCTACCAGGATACAGGAAACAGTATAAATGGTGATGCTATGGTAGCCAAATTCAGTAGTGCGGGTTCATTGGAATACGGCACATATTATGGCAGTGTAGGTGAAGTATATGGCCTTGGCACTGATAATGCAGGGAATGCTTATATCACAGGAGGGGGGATTATTGTTCCCTCTTCTAACGCATATCAAACAAATAGCGATGGTATTTTTTGGGCTAAGATACCTACTGTTAGGGGTACATCTACAGGGATTTCTCCTGTAAATAACAATATTGCAAACATATCCATTTACCCGAATCCCACTTCTTCTACTCTCAATATCGAATCCGGTTCAAACATTATCCAGTCCATTACTATTTTTGATATTGCGGGTAGAGAAGTTTACAAGAGTAAAAACCTTAAATCGCTAAACCAATCTATTAATGTAAACAATTTCCCTTCAGGAATTTACATAGTAAAATTAGATTTGGAGAATGGCAGCTATATGGGGAAATTTGTGAAGGAGTAGCTCCATGTCATTAGTTTAGGCCATTATTAAGACTTTCCAGGTCTTAGAGACCTTGAAAGTCAGTCAGCCCGACTTTCAAAGTTTTCAAAACTTGGAAAGTCTTCTGCTTAATTTGCTATCATTCCCCGGAAACTTTTTATTCTGATATGCAAAGATTGGAGCCTTCCATAGCTTTGACAACTTTTTAAAAGTTGTCAAAGCTATCCCTTCCCAAAATCCTGAAAGGATGATATGATTATAGAAATAACCAATCACAAACCAACACAACGCCGGAGGTGTGATAGATTTTTTGGCGACAAAAGTTTGGATTACTATTTTAACGAATCTCTTTTATTTTTGGCTTGCTCTACTTTATTAATAAAACTTAAAACCTGGTCTCTTTTCATGCCAGTTACCTTTATTTTCATTTTTGTACTTGGCGAAGCAATAATTATAAAATTTTGCCTTGTCAACAAATATAGGCTACCGCAAACCAATGCTACTAATATTGCGATACTCAACGCTCCACTATTATTTTGCATCCCAGCAAATAACCCACCAAGAAAAACAACGCCGCCAAGTATTAAAAGCCATATTTGGCTATTGTAAAAATTCTCACAAGAAGTGATATGTTCAAGTGCAATGCTTTGATTATAAGAACGACCTAATTCTTTGTATTCATAACAAATACGATGCGTAGTTAAAATAACCATCCCTTCAGGTGATTGCGTTAATATTTCTTCATCCGGGAAAAGTGTTATCATACTGGTTTTGTTAATTAATAAGTATCATTGGCAAATGTAGCAAAAAGAATTAATTTGGGCTTATGTGTATTAATACTATTAGACAAAGCCAATAGGGATGTCATACAGAGTCTGTTATGCCATTTTAGTGGTATTTCTGCAAAATCTGTGGCAACCTACACTTCAAACCTCACCAGTTCCACAAACTTCCCAATCCTGTGGTCAATTTCAGCAAGGGTTAGGTTTTCGAGGCGGCGGGTACCGAATTGTTCCACGCAGAAAGAAGCCATCGCGCTGCCATAGATAATGGCGCGTTTCATATTTTCAAAGGAAATATCTTTTGTTTTGGCGAGGAAGCCCATAAACCCGCCGGCAAAAGTATCGCCTGCGCCGGTTGGGTCAAAAACCTCTTCCAGTGGCAATGCCGGGGCAAAAAATACCTGGCGCTCACCAAACAGTAATGCGCCATGCTCCCCTTTCTTGATAATGAGGAAACGTGGCCCCATGCCTTGTATTATTCTGGCTGCTTTAACCAAAGAATATTCACCGGACAACTGACGTGCTTCTTCCTCATTGATAATAAGTACATCTACCAAAGAAATCGTTTCCTTCAGGTCGCCCATAGCTATATCCATCCAGAAATTCATGGTATCCATAGCTATCAGTTTTGGCTTTTTAGCCATCTGCCGGATAACGGAAGACTGCACGCCTGGGCTTAAATTCCCAAGCATTACAAAATCCGCATTTTTATAACTATCCGGGAGTTTAGGGTCAAATTCTCCTAAAACATTTAGTTCTGTAACCAAAGTATCTCTTGTATTCAGGTCATTATGGTATTTACCTTTCCAGAAAAAAGTCTTCCCGGCAGGTTTTATTTCAACACCTTCAATATCTATTCCTTTATCTTGCAGCAATTGCAGGTACCCCATATCGAAATCATTTCCCAGTACCGAAACCAATCCGATATTATCCGTAAAATAAGAAGCGCAAAGCCCGATATAAGTAGCGGCGCCGCCTACTATTTTATCCACCTTACCAAAAGGCGTTTCGATACCATCAAACGCCATAGAACCAACTATTACAAGACTCATTTTTTATTATTTTGCAGCAAAGGTAGGATAATGCCACAGATTCACTGATTTAGTAATGCAATTTTATTCTCTGCCAATCTGTGGCTTTAATTTAATATCTTCGCCCAACAAAAATGAACAAACCTTTGAAAAAATTATTGATTATTGCATTAGTATCAACGTTACTATACAGTTGCAAAGAAATGAAAAAAGACAATAATGCCGCTTTTGATACCTTTAAAGGCCGTTTTGTTGAGGCGCTTTGGAAAACGTATCCTACATGGGCCAACAACCTTGGCTACCATAAATATGACAGTGTTTTAGTAGTGCCAGATACTGCCTCCCGCAAAAAAGAAATGAAGTTCAATAAAGATTACGAGGACTCATTGCATACATTCACAATAACAGACTTAAATACTGATAATCAAATTGATTATCGGATGATCGAAAACCAGATAGAGTATGCAAAATGGGGCCTTACAGATTTAAAACAATTTGAATGGGATCCATCATTATATAATGTCGGCGATGCTTTTGCATTGCTGCTTACAGAGCATTATGCACCGTTAGACAACCGCCTCCGCAGCTTTGCGCATAAGCTACCACTTGTCACCGCCTATTACCAGGCTGCCCGCGCCAGCATCAATAAACCAGCAATGGAACAAACGGACCTGGCTATCCAGCAAAACAGTGGCCTGGCAGATATTTTTGAAAAACAATTGCCGGATACCCTAAAAAAATCGGGTTTGAGCGAGACTGAAAAGCAGGAAATACTCAAAAACAGCGCCCTGGCTGTTACTGCCATTAAAGGCTATGTGGACTGGCTGAAAAACGATGTTGTAAAACAAATAAAAGCCGGGCAGGGGCGCAGTTTCCGAATTGGCAAAGCATTGTATGACAAGAAATTTGACTTCGAACTTGAATCTCATTATACCGCAGAAGAAATTTATCAGAAAGCTTTAAAACGCAAAGATGAAGTCCATGCGGAAATGGCGAAACGTGCTAAAGAACTATGGCCAAAATATTTTGGGAATACTCTAATGCCCGATGACAGGTTAGTGCTGATCCGTAAAGTATTGGACACAATAGCTTCAGAGCATGCCAACAGGGATTCATTTCAGGCGGATATAGAAACGCTTGTTCCGAAAATTATAGATTTTGTCAATAAAAAAGACCTGGTATTTATTGATCCTAAAAAGCCGCTTGTCATCCGTCAAACACCTGACTATAAAGAAGGTTTTTCTGTTGCCAGCATAGATGCTCCCGGCCCGTATGACAAATACGCGAATACTTATTATAACGTCGGTTCATTAAAAAAATACGATGCAAAAGGCGCTGAAAGTTTCCTGCGGGAATACAATAAATATACTATCCAGATCATATCAATCCATGAAGCCATACCGGGCCATTATGTGCAACTAATGCACGCAAACCAAAGCCCTGATATAATCAAAACTATCTTTAGCAGCGGTGCGATGGTAGAAGGCTGGGCAGTATATACCGAGCGCATGATGATGGAAGAAGGTTATGGCGACAATGACCCTGCCCTTTGGCTGATGTACTATAAATGGCACCTGCGTGCGGTCTGCAATACTATTCTTGATTACGGCCTGCAAGTGAATAATATGAGCGAGGCCGATGCCATGAACCTGATGGAAAAAGAAGGTTTCCAGGAAGAATCGGAGGCCGAAGGAAAATACCGCCGCGCTACCCTAAGCCAGGCGCAACTATGCTATTATTTTACAGGCTTTTCTGAAATATATGACCTGCGCGAAGAACTGAAAAAGAAACTCGGTGATAAATTCAGTCTCAAACAATTCCATGAAAAATTCCTGAGTTATGGCAGCGCCCCGGTAAAATATATCCGCGAAATGATGCTGGCAGATAATAACTGGTAAAGTTTATGGAATTTTTAAAGGTAAATTATATGTTTGAATTATTAAACTCTATTGTATGAATTTAGATTCTGTGAAGGTCGAACTGGCAAGATATATCCTTGAAACTGAGGACAAGGCCGTGATTAAAAACTTTAAGGCTGTTATGGATACGGCATCTCAAGATAACTGGTGGGATGAATTACCTGATGAGATAAAAATTTCTGTAGAAAAAGGCCTTGAGCAAGCGGAAAGAGGGGAAGGAATACCACACAAAGAAGTAATGAAAAAATATAATAAATGGCTAAAGAAGTAATCTGGACGCCAGAAGCCATAGATTCATTCAATCGTGTAATTTCATATCTTCAGGAAGAATGGACTGATAATGAAATTGAGGACTTTATAAAACTAACGGATGAAGTAATCAATTATATTTCCCTCCAACCCTTGATGTTCAGGAAAACATCAAAACCTAACATCCATGAAGCATTAGTTACCCAGCATAATTTGCTTATTTATAGGATTTATCCCAATCATATCAGCCTCATCACCTTTTGGGACACACGCCAAAATCCAAAAAAGAAAAGGTTTTAATCTCTAAAAAGAATCCAATCACAATCTTTCAGCACTATTTTTGTTGATTGTTTGTTGAGTAGTATTAAATGAAAAAACTAATATATATTTTATTGTTTATAATCGGGGTGCAGCAAGCCAATGCTGCTGAGCTTTTTATAAATATGGATGAAACCCAGGCCAACCATTTAAAGGCCTATGGGATAACTTACTGGATACTTACCAAAGGCCAGACGGTTGACTGGCTGCTTAATTACAAAGGAGGAAGCTTCGCCTGCCCGATGAATTCTGAATTTGAGAAAGAATGTATTATCCGCGGGGTGAGCTATACCATACTGGCGGATGCACAATACAGCGCTATATTAGCCCAAATAAATGATGCCCAGAGCAATATGGAGGCAGTGAAACTGGAAAAGCCGCCTAAAATTGCGGTATATTCACCCAAGACCAAAGAACCCTGGGACGATGCGGTAACATTGGTGTTACAATACGCAGAAATACCCTACGACGTAATTTTTGATGATGAAGTGCTTGAGAATAAGCTCCCCCTTTATGATTGGCTGCACCTCCACCATGAAGATTTTACAGGCCAATATGGAAAATTTTGGGCGATGTACCAGAATGCGGCATGGTACCGGAATGACCAGGCTTTTGCTGAAGCAACTGCTAAAAAATGGGGATATGCAAAGGTAAGCGAGTTGAAATTGGCTGTAGCAAAAAAAATCCGCGATTTTGTGGTGGGCGGCGGCTATATGTTTGCCATGTGCTCTGCTACTGAAACTTTCGATATTGCCCTGGCGGCTGATGGTGTGGATATATGTGCTACCCCGTTTGATGGCGACCCGATGGACCCACAGGCGCAGCAAAAACTGAATTTTGCAAATACATTTGCTTTTCAAAATTTCACTATCATAAAAGACCCAATGACTTATGGCGTCTCCAATATTGACGTAACACATACCCGACCATTTGTAGCAGAACAGAATGACTATTTTACTTTGTTTGAATTTTCTGCCAAAACGGATGAAATACCTACTATGCTTTGTCAAAACCATACCCGTATCATCAAAAGTTTTATGGGACAGACTACAGCTTTCAATGAGAAATTTATAAAATCAAATGTCCTGGTCATGGGAGAAAATAAATCTCTCGGTGAAGCAAAATATATGCACGGCGAAATAGGCAAAGGCATGTGGACATTCTATGGCGGCCACGACCCGGAAGATTACCAGCACTTTGTAGGTGAACCGCCTACAGACCTGAAACTGCATCCAAACAGCCCCGGCTACCGCCTGATATTAAACAATGTCCTTTTCCCTGCGGCTAAGAGGAAGAAGAAGATAACGTAGGGGGGCGTAAGTCAAAAAAGTTCTGCCTCTGACATTATTCCGTCGGGGAATAATTTTATACTATCTAATTAAAATCTACCGTTATAAGTATAAATTTGGATTAGTTTTATAAACCGTGAAGAAACTTGTAACCATCTTATTAATTGCATTATTGTTGCTTGGATGCAATAGCCATAAAAATAATGACGATTATAAAAACATTCTTGGAGAATGGAATATTTTTCAATATAAACTTGGAGGCCATTCCCAAGGTGTTACGTATTTTAAATTTTATCAAGATAAAACTGTAGATATTGGGGGGCCTACCATTTTAACTAAAAATTTTTATAGAATTAAGGAAGACAGCCTAATGATTTATAATATTGGCGAAAATAAGCCAACCGGGATTAAAATAGAAAAATTAACAAAGGATTCACTTATTTTAAATAATGGCGAAGCTCGTTCAAAAATTTTCACAAAAGTCAATTACAATTCTGATAACATGAGTGGTATTGATAAAATTGTTTTATCATCTTCAGGATGTTTTGGATCATGTCCAAGTTTAAATATTATAGTTAATTCAGACGGAAGTGTGGTGTTTTCGGGTGTAGGATATACTTCAAAAATAGGGTTTTACACTGCCAGAATTTCCAATATTACATTTGATAGCCTGCGGAATAATTTTATTAGGGCAAATGTCAAAAATATTGATGATTATTACTTGGCTGAACACACTGACGATGAAAGTATTACAACAACATTTCTTAAGAATGATAAAATAGTTAAGTCTATTACGGACTATGGACATTATGGTCCTATTGAGCTTGAATTAGCTTACCCCCCTTTACGCTATTTGTATAGGTCTATACAAATGGATAAAATACCTGGAGATGAATTGCCCAAATTCCTTAAATTTCATTACTCCACATTTCAATTGGGAAATAAGGCATTATGGCTATCACAATCTGAACGTTTTTTGCTTTGGGATTATCTTAGGAAAGGTATAAAATCAAAAAAAGCTTTTAGACAAATTTATTTATTAGACGAACCTTTTAAAAATTATTCCAATAATGAAATCCTTCAAAAAGTAGAAACTGACGGTCAATATTATAAATTTTATATAAAAGATGAACAACCAATTACTATCGACATCGGATTCAATTTTATAGATACGAATTTTAAACCTTCAGATTTTAAGGAAAGTAAAGATTGAAAACCCTAATTCAATACAAACCTAGGTTTTATTAATAGTGCTTTTACTTGTAAATTGTCGTATCAGCCCATCAATAGAAAGGTCTTCATCAAGGCCCGGCCAATGTATCCCATATCCCGAAGGCAATATTTCATAGTCATTGCGTAAAGTGTCACTTGCGTTCGCCAGTTTCTGTGAAACTTCCTGTAGGGAAACTTCTATTTTTTGATTATCGACGACCAAAATAAAGATATTTCCGTTAAAGCTAATATTTTGAACCTGATGTATTTGTGTCATAGTTTCTATTTTTTGAAAAATTCATTCCATTGTTCTACAATATAATCAAAGTGCTGATATATAATCCTTTTGATTTCTCTCTTTGAGGATGGCGAAAGGTTGTAGGCAAATGCTTCTACAATTTCAAAATCATCAACGTTTATCCAAAACTTACAATCCATATCTCCCTTTTGAGCATGTATATGAATCGGTTCCTGATTTTCATTGGCAAAGAAAAACAAGCGCCACCCGGATATAGAAAGAATTGAAGGCATTTTATAGAACGTTTATATAATAACTTGTAACAAAGATACAAATTTGGGTTGGCATTAAATCTTCGGTATTTCTACCTCCACCGGCGCACCTGCTGCTTTTAAAGCTGCAAATCCACCGGTAAGGTGGTAATAATTATGAAGGCCTTTTGATTTCAGGAAAGAGATGAGGGTAGCTGAATTGCTGCCGTCTTCATCGTAGATATAAAAAGTCTTTTTTGCATTCGCCAGGGCTTCCCAACCCAATGCTATCTCAATAGGCGGTATATTTTCAGCCCCTTCTATATGGCCGTTGTTATACTGTGCCGCGTGGCGTATATCTATGATATGGGGCTTTGAGTATTTAATGTCCAATAGAAATTCATCAGGCTCTATGGAGATCATAATGTCCAATGGTTTTTCAGCCTGTTTCCAGGTTTCAAAACCTCCGTCAAGATAACCAGTGATATTTATAAAACCAATAGCTGCCAATCCGTTGGCAAATATCTGTTCCTTGCCGGGTGTAGCAATAATAAGTATGTCTTTTAATCCATCCATGCAGGCTGCCAGCAGTTTCGCATTTATTTTTAGAAGGGCTGAATAAATGGCACCTTTGGCATAGCCATTAGTAAATTCAGGAAGGGGCCGGCAATCTATAATGATGCCGCCATCAAGCAAAATATTCTCAAATTTAGCCAGGTTTAATGCTACAATGTCCGCCATCTTATTCTGTTTTTGCAAACGTAAAAAAGTCCTTCAAATAATACGGTTCAAAGGTCAGTAAATTTTCAAATTTTCCGGCTTCAAATAATTTAATTGCGGAAGGAATAAGATAAGCGGCAGAAGGTTTTATATTATCAATAAAATATGCATTGCTATGCTTTTCAAGCAAATGCCTGCACTTTTCCATCCCGTCTCCAAAAAAATAAATCTTGTTTTCAGAAAGTAATCCGGCAAAAGTATTTTCATCTACAATTTTTGCCGCTGCATCTTCCACTATCCCGCAATCTGAATTGTAGACAGATGTATATATTTCCATTCTGCGCGCGTCTATCATTGGGCAATACAATGCTTCTTTATCTTTATGTTTCAATAATGCCCCTACTGTCAGACCTTCGAGAGTTGATACTGATACTAAGGGAATATCCAAACCAAAAGCCAGCCCTTTCGCCACTGAAACACCAATGCGCAGGCCAGTATATGAGCCGGGACCTTTGCTTACGCAAATCAATTCAATATCTTTAACATTTTTGCCTGCATCAGCCAGTACATCATTGATAAACACGGTAATCTTCTCAGCGTGCATATATCTGCCTTCGGCTTCAACCAAAGCAAGCAATTTGTCATTCTCTGTTAATGCGACCGAGCAGGTTTGCAGGGCGGTTTCTACGGCAAGGATTAGGGGCATGTTTTGCTTTTTAACAATTTAACAGTTTGACAATTTAGCAATTACTCCAAACACCTAAAACCATGCACCCAACACCCTACTTGCCCAAAATAGAGGCATATCTCGCAGGGTCATCAAACAGCTTCTCTGCCTCCAATACATCTTTATCGTGGTTAAAGGAAGACATTATCCTTCCCTGGTCGTAGTAGTAGCGGGAAGCAATTTCTTCTTCCAACAGGTCTTTTATATCCTGTTTGTATTTAAAGATATCATCGTTTTTATCTTTGTCCAGCTTTTCCTTCAAGTTCTTCAGGTCGGCCTCAAGAGCGTCATAATATTTCTCATCTTTCGCATCTTTTTCCAATTTTGAGAGGTCATCTTCTGTGCCGGTAGTATAATTGTATTCCTTGCCTTTAGTAAAAGCTACGAAATCATTAAAATCCTGGTCTGTCAGATGAAAGTCTTTAGCTGCCGGGATACTGTCATGTTTGTCACGGTACTGCGTGGCAAAGTCAAAAAACAGTTTCTTGGCGGCGAGGCTCGTTATTACATCCGGGTATTTTTTCTTTTCCACTATAATGTCCGGCTTCACTCCTCCCCCATCATATACTGTACGCCCGTCCTTAGTTTTAAAAGGTTTCCTTAGTGAATCAGCGACTTTTATTGGTTTGCCATTTTCGTCCCTGTTCCCATAGTCTATCTGCTGTATGCACCTCCCGCTGGGGATATAATACTTGGCAGTAGTTACTTTCAACTGAGTATTGTAGGGCAGCATACGCGAGGTTTGCACCAGGCCCTTGCCATAAGTGTTTTCACCAATAATTACAGCCCTGTCAAGGTCTTGCAGCGAGCCAGAAACAATTTCTGCCGCTGAGGCTGAGTGTGCATCGGCAAGAACCGCTACCGGCACCTTGCTATCCAGAGGATCATCTTCTGTGATATATTCCTTGTTCCATTCATCCACCTTGCCTTTGGTACTTACTACCAGCAGGCCCTTATCTACAAACAGGTTTACCGTTTTGATGGCTTCATCCAGCAACCCGCCGGGGTTGCCACGCACATCAATGATCAAAGCATTGAACCCTTTATTTTTCTTGAGGTCGACTAATGCATCGTGCATTTCTTTTGTCGCATCCTCATGGAAACCAATGAATTTGATATAGCCTATATGGTCATTCAGCATTCCATGAAATGGAACATCTTTCACTTTTATTTCTTCGCGCATGATTGATTTTTCAAAAGGCTGGTCGATACCATTCCTCTTTACAAGCAATTTAACCTCTGTACCTGCCTGCCCTTTAAGCAACTTTGTAATGTCATCAACCGTTTGCTTTTTTGTAGATTTATCATCAATGGCCAAAATCATATCACCGGCGCGTAAACCGGCTTTTTGCGTTGGCCAGTTGTCATATACATCAGTTATCATCAGGTAGTCATCCCTTTGCACTACCTGGGCGCCTATCCCGCCATATTGGCCTGTAGTAAGGAACCTGTAGTCTTCTACTTCAGATTCTGATATATAAACCGTGTATGGATCCAGCGTTTTCAGCATAGCATCTATGCCTGTACGGTTCATTTTATCAGGATTTACCGTTTCTACGTAATATGTATTTATGTCCTTAATAATGGCAGTATATATCTCAAGATTTTTTGATATCTCGAAATAATTATCCGCCGCTTTGAATCCAAACAGGCCCAGCGAACCTACCGCCAGGACTATGATAATGAGTTTATAATATTTCCTTTTCATATTTTAATTATCCCTAAAATTTATCATTTTTCATTTTTAGCTTTCCATTCTCTTTCTCAGGTACCGGGTCATACCCGTGGCCGCCCATCGGGTGGCACGAAGATATTCTCTTTACCGCAAGAATTGTACCTTTTATAATACCATGCTTTTGCAAAGCCACTATTGCATATTCGCTGCAGGTGGGAGTATAGCGGCAGGCATTGGGCAATAAAGGGGAAAGTGTATATTTATACACTTTAATCAATAAAATGGGAATAAAGCAGATTATCTTATTCATTTTCTCCCCTGGTGATATGCTTTAGCAATTCTTTACAGGCTCCTTCAAGGCTTTCATAAGGCAGTTTCTCTTTTGCCACGTACATAAACACCAATGCACACTGCATTTGTTTCTTTATGAGAAAATCGTAAAAAGTATTTTTGTGGAGACGATATATCTCACGCAATTGCCTGCGGATGCGGTTACGGTCGTGGGCTTTTTTAAAATTCCTGACTGATATACTGAAAAGTACCTGTGCCGGTGAAGTTGATGGCAAAGGTGTAAACTTCCATACCGCTAAAATAGGGAACCGTAAGTGGGATTGTGTATCTTTTTTATGGAAAATATCCTCAATGAGCTTTTGGCTGCACAGTTTTTCATCTTTGCTAAAGGTATGGCTCACAGTGGCCATACCGGTATTAGCGCTTGTGCATTTTAACGTCGGATACAGTAAGCTTATGACGGCCTTTAGCCCTGCGCCTTGTTATTACAGAGCGGCCACCGGCTGTACTCATCCTTTCGCGGAACCCATGTTTGTTCCTTCTTTTCCTATTCGATGGTTGAAATGTCCTTTTCATCGCACTAATTTTTAGAGGCGCAAAGGTAAGAAGAAATTAGGAATTAGGAATGATAAATTGGGAATTATTTTTAAATGGCGGTTTCTGCTTATTTCTCCAGCAATTCCTTCATCCCTTTTAAAACCGTATTCCAGTTTTGTTCTGAGTGGTTTTTGGCCTCCTCGCTTTCGTTATTGTCCTGGGTGATCCTGATTTTTGTGGCGCCTTTTTCAGGAAAAAGCTCATATTTCACATTTTTATAGTTTTCCGGCTTATCCGGTTTGCCTTCAAGAGGGCTAAAGTAGGTTGTTTCTAAAAGCCTGCCTTGTTCATTTTTTATCACCTTCCCTTTGTCTTCGTATTCTTTCCCTTTCCAAACTCCTTTGTACGTTACAGGGCTTCCAACTTTCCAGTCGGTGCTTAGTTCTGTTCCAAAAAGATATTTCTTTACCATCGCCGGGTTTGTCAGGGCATCCCATACTTTCTCCGCAGGAGCATTGATGCTGATCTCTTGTTTTGCTATTAAATTATCGCTCATACATTCGGATTTTTAAGTTCAAATTTAAATAACATCCTTTAGATGTTTTAGTTTAATCCTATAAATTCAAAAAAAGCGCCCCGTAATACGGGGCGCCCATAAGGAAATAAATATTATGATAGGGACTTAGCTATCTTAATGTGCTATCATCAGGCTGCTGTGTGAAACATTTCCGTTTACCGCGTCTTTCAGTTCAATGATATACATGCCGTTGACAAGATTAGCCGTATTCACCTGCATTAGCTGCTGGCCTTTGCCGGAAGTGGTTTTAGATAAAACTACCTGCCCGGTAACATCATACAACGTAAGAGCCATCCTGTCATTCGTGACATTGGTAAATGATATATTCACATAATCGCCGGCAGGGTTCGGGAACACAGAATAACCATTCACCCCCAATAATTTTGCATTTTCAATGCCCGTAGTAACACCGGTACTAAGAATTGATGTCACTACAGAATCAGTATTTACAGCGATGCTTGTTGCATAAGTATTAGCAGCCGGACTGATTTTAATGTAAGCAGGTATAGGTTTTACACCCATCACTTCACCGTAAAGCTCATACGTACCGTAGGCAAGGCTGCTGAATGTATAGTTACCTGTACTGTTGCTGTACATATAGGCTACAGGGCTTTGAGTAGCCGAATCAAGCAGCATTACTTCAAGGCCGCTTATCGGGTCGCCTTTTTTATTGGCGCCCTGAGCTACTTTTCCACTAACAAAGCCAGGCCCGCCGCTGTTGGCGCCGTAGCGCATGTTTATAGAAGCCGTTTTGGGGGTCGAATTGATACTTATATTTTCAGCTGAACTCCAGGTCAATGAAGAATCAGCATAAGTAGGCACATAGTGATGGTATATAATGGTATCGCTGGTGGAATCATAAGCCGCTTTTACAAGGTATGTACCCATGTCAAGGCTATCATAATGATATGTATAATACGTTGAATTAGTATTAAAATGCGCCTGCTTCACCAGGTTCAGGGTGCTGTCAGTGGCATTATACTGAACGATATAGATATTGCCTGATTTATAAGAAGTGCTGTCGTGCCTGGTTATCACATAGGCAGTTAATGAATAATTGCCTATCTGTACCATTTGAGAGGAAGTATCAGAGCAGGTACCCCCTGAATCAGATACAATTAAACTTACAGTAAAATAGCCTTTGGAAGAGTATGTATGCACTGGATTGGCTGAAGTTGAGGTATTTCCGTCACCAAAGGCCCAACGGTAACTATAGCTTGTATTAAGAGGGAAGAAACTAACCTGATAGGAACTTATTGTCTCAGTGAAAGAAGCATTGCAAGGTGGATATATTGTAATGTATTTCGATTTGTTATCTGTGCAGCCATGTACAGAATCTGTGATTGTCAGTCCTACATTATAGTTTCCAGGAGATGTGTAAACGTGTATAGGGTTTATAAGGTTAGAAGTGTCCCCATCACCG
>Ga0206827_1081_pt1 | contig 22149 bp, 23 predicted proteins | sample Alteio_BWOrgCont_77_FD_152852 | JGI IMG/M metagenome (GOLD analysis project Ga0206827, IMG submission 152852) | Enriched cells from forest soil in Barre Woods Harvard Forest LTER site, Petersham, Massachusetts, United States -... | ecosystem: Environmental > Terrestrial > Soil > Temperate forest >...
GCCATCATCAATTGGAGGGTCTTCCATAAGTGCATTGTCGTGTGTTTGTTGCCTTAAAACGATTTCATTAGGCGTCATTCTGTATTCAACTACAATTTCTCGCGGCTGGTAATTGCGGGGGTTCTGGTCTCCAAGATTAAAGGCGGTAAGTTGTGCAGGCTTAATTCTGGGAAACCGGATTCCCAGAGAATGGTCTGACCACTTTCCGTCAGAGAAAACGGGCGTGTTTCTGAAAATTTGGAACGACGATAAGAAGTCTGGCCAAACGATAGTTGCCGAGTTAAAGGCTTCTTGGGCGTTGTTTTGGTCAGGTGTTCCCTGATTATCAAGAATATACTGGATTGCTAATTGATAATCTGAAGCGTCAGCGGCTTGCAGACACGGCTGTCCCTGAATGCTGAAAAACTGAGTATCTGTTTCACAAAAGCGCTCAACCGTCGAGGGATCACCGCAAATGGTTGTGTCGTCTAACTGGTTTATCACACTCTCGGTTATGTATCCCGACTGAATAATGTCGCTGGCGTTCATCAAGTCAGCAATTCCCTGTCCTGGATCATAATCGGGAAACAGCAATTGCGTTCCAGAATTGTTTGCGGGGTTCATATTGACAAACATTACGTTTGAAGTCATTGCAGGGAGAGCGCTCATGTATAAATCAACTGCACCGCCCTTTCTTGCTATAATTTGGAGAGCGTCAAGTAAAGAGAAATTGTTAAGGTTCACGTCTTTCAGGGTGCGAGTGCTTCCGGTGAAAACCCCTGCTGTGTCGCTCCACTGAATGAAAGACGGCAAGGTCGTCGTCCCGTAATCCAATTGTGAATTCTTGAACGATGCTTTATAAGACTGTGAGGAGTAAAAACGCTTGAAGTACAGAATAGCGTCCTCAACGCGCCAGCTTCTGGTTTGTGAGGTTGCAAAGCCGGGAGCGGGTTCTTGCGTTGCTTCATATTTGTTGGTCGGCCATCCAAACTTAAACCCTGGAGCGAACACCGGTCCGAACACAGGGTGGTCCAGGCAGTCCGGATAACCCATTTTATTGAAGGCCAGAGGAGCAGCCGCGTCAAAATACGTGAGGTCTCCGTCGTAATCTGTCCCAGAAGGGTCCCACGTGTAGCGCCCAAAGATGGTTATCTTACCCAAAATCCAGCGGTCGTCGTAAACTTCACCCACAAGGCTATCAGTCTCAACGTCGTGAGCATATTTAACAAGGTTTCCGTTCAACAAATTGACAGTCTGACCTGGACCTTCACTATACGAGATTGAGCAGCGGCTGCGCATCAGGATTGAGCCTGCTGGCCCACCCAATTTCAACGCGATGTTCAAAGATTGCTCGTCCGCTGGAAAGTCAATACAGGGCATTCCAACAAAGCCGTATGATGGGCTTGTGCCAGAAACCAAAACTACGCGGGAAGCAAACCTGACTGGCGTGCCATAATCCGATCCGTTTGAATTGCCGGAGTTAAAAGTAGCGACAAGTTGAGCGGCTGACTGGTCCGCTCCCGAAGTGATTACTACCTGTGCTGCATTCATCTTTGACCTTTTATTTAAAGACCAGCGTTTCCAGCATTCCCACGTCCGCGTATGACTTTTCCGGCGAGATTCAAGACCGAATCCGGTGTTGTGTTGCTCAAATAGATGCAAGAGGGTTTATATGATCCAGAAAGAACGGTTCCAGAAGTGTTGTTAATCGCAGCTTTGACTGCAACGTCATACCATCCAGGAGCGGGAACCGTGTAAGAGAGGTTTGTGTTGTGATAGTTGCCGTAAGCAACGCCGAGAGGCTGGGTATCTACGGGACTTGTGAAGTCAAACCCGTCATTTGACGAAGACCCGGCAATTCCGTCAGTTTGACTATCGTGGGGTATTATGAAGAGTTGCACTTCATCGGCAACAAGCCCTGTTGCTTGGCCAGTAAAAGCATCTTCAATAACTGATGCTCGGACGTTGATTGTGAGAGAATTTACGACAGTCAGGCTTTCAATGTTGGCTGGGTTCGGCTGTGGCTCTATAATGTTGCCTGCATTGTCCAATGTAATGATGAATTCTTGATTGGTTTGCTCTTGAATACCACCCTTTGAAGCACGGACAACAATCCTGATTTGAGCCGTTTGTACAAGACCATTTATTTGCCCGCTAACCAGGGACACTTGATAAATTGACTGCATTGCGATTGGTGTCGCGCCAGACATAGTTCCGTCAGAAAAAGTGTAGCGGGCGGGGTTGCCGTCAAGAATGGAACCGATTCCTGACAGGAACTGTTGCATTGCGCTTCCAACAGCGTTTCCCCAATCTGTTGGGTTTGCAGTAGAAGTTTGAAGGACGCCATTGCCCATCCCAGCAATAATTTGTTGATAACTGGTAAAATCCAGACTTAACGCAGCAGAATAATTCGCCAGTGCAGCGTCTAAATAGTCAAGTGCAAGCGCGAACATTTCATTGAAATCTATGGACTGCCCGCCGGTTATTTGTCCAATAACAGCATCAAATGCAGCGTTTGCAACCTGGACAGCACCATCAAAAGCGCTTGCTAACATCATGAAGTCAGGAGTGTAATCAACAGTTGAGTAATCGGTGATTGGCAACAAAGTTGCAGTGTTAGCGTCCACTCCGGTGATTATTGGGGTGGGTAAATCTGTTCCCTCAAAATTGATGGGCGTGTTTTTGAGGCTTGAAAACACGGTATAAATGCAACCCGTCTCTCCCACGGTCCAGTTTATGCTCAATCCAGAAGCATCACCTGAAACGCCGGTGATTTGGGGAGGAGCGGGAGCAGCATTGAGGGTTAATGGTAAAGTCGTTGGGAACGCAGAACCCTGTACTACTCCATCATCATTTATGGGAAGGACGTTGAAGTTATACACACCGCCTGGAATGACCGGGCTTAAATAGATGTAGTTGTCCGTGCCTGTATCCTGGACAATGGCCTCTGGCGTCCGTGGAAAAACCAACGGTTCAATTGAATAGTGGATTTGGTAGCCTGCATTCCAGCACACATCAAAGAAAGCACCGGGGTTTGTGGAGGAGGGAGGGAGAACGTCTTGAACGTAATCTAAAGAGAATTGGACCGAAAGTAATCCTGTAGCGGTCAATTCTTGTCCAGAACTCTCCCCGTTGCTATCCCCGGTACTTAACAAAGACGGGGTATAGCCTTCCGCGACGAGCAGGACCGATTGACCATTCAGCGCCCAGAAACGGACGATATGGACTTCTTCACCGTAAGTTCCAGAATTTATTGTCTGGATTGTGTAATAAAGGCGTCCGCGCGTCCTTCTACCGGGAACTGCACCGACGTTATAAAACCTCTTTGCACCAATGACGGACTGAATAGTGATTTGAGTGTCGCCGGTGGGAGAAGTTAGTGAATAGTTTCCCGTCCAGGCGATTTGAATCTGGTTTGCGGTGAGAGCGTCGTTTGCCTCTGCGTTGCCAGACGGATCGTAGCCGGGTGGGAAAGTGGACCAGTCGCCAGCGTCCTCAAAAAAGATGCTCCCGACTTTAGAGTTGAAAGGGATAGTTGCTTGGAATAGAACGTCTTGTGTGAAGTACGATTTGACGTTTTGGCCATTTTGACCCGTATAAATGCCATTAACATACGGAGCGAAATACTTGTTTCTGTATGGAGACCAGGGCGTCAGTCTGGCAGATAGGACGTTTCCGGCTAAAACATCGGTCTTCAAGCCCAGAACCATATCCTGAGTAGCGCCTGGACTGCTTGATGTAGGCCCGCCGGGAAAAATGCTAATTACCCCATTCTATAAGGATGGTAGACAACGACACTACATTGCCTGCTGTGCCCAAACTCCAAGTGCCGAAAACGTCTATCGTCTGTGATGCAGTAGTGTCTATGGTGGTTGCCGCTTTGTTTAAAGTAGACATTAAGCCTGTCGCGCCTTCTTGCATGACCCAGCCATCACCCTGTATTGTCCCGGTTGAACCGATGGTCCTGCAAATTAAATTGGCTTCAAAACATAAGCCTATTCCTGATGCTGCGCCCGATGGTGTAATAGCCCCTGACGTTGCTATAACTGTCGTCCCTAACTTAATGTCAATCTTTAATGTAGGGCCTGTGGCGCTTGTCGTGAGCAACCCGAAACCCTTGATGCGTAAAACTCGCCCCGGACGCCAAGCGTTTGCGTCAATTGTTAAAAATCCAGCAGGAACCACGCCTGTTTGTATTCCAATCAACGTTCCTGTGGTTGAGGTAGAAGCAGTTAGGCTTCCATCTACAGTGTTGGCGAAAATCACGCCAATTGGCACAGACGTTAAAGTAGAGAGGGTTTGTAATGTGGAGCCTGTAGTCGTGATGAGAGGGTATTTGAAGCCAATACGTCCTGCTGCGCCCGTGCCTGTCCCTAACCCACCTGCGAAAAGCACGTCTGCGCCCGCAATGTTAGACCCAGACCCACCTGTGCCATTGATGGTGTACGCTGTTGGCGTACCATTCTGTATGCCTTTGCCAAAATAAATGCTGTTTGTTGGAGAAGCAGAACTACCTGCCACGAAATTATTTGAGTTTCCTAATGCAGCAACGTCAACTCCACTACCCAATAATATGTTAGACGATCCTGTGGTCAATGTCGGTGCTGCTGACGTTCCTATTATTGTGTTTGAAGCGCCTGTGCTAACAGCAACGCCAGCATTCAAGCCTACAGCAACGTTTGCAGCCCCAGAGCTTGCTACAGCCAAAGCACCATAACCTACAGCCACAGCACCATTGGCTGTACATACATTTAGGGCAGAATATCCAATTGCAATACTGTTTGAAGTAATTGGAGCACCTAAAGCACTTTGACCAATCGCTACGTTATTCGCGCCTGTGGTGTTGCCTCCTAATGCTGAATAACCAATAGCAACATTCCAGTTGCCAGAGGTAATGCTACCGCCTGCGATATTACAGATGCAAACGTTATCACCTCCGCCATTTATGTTGTAAAGCGTTCTATAGCCAATGGCCACATTATGGGTATCGCTTGACGCAGCAGTGCCAGCGCCTATCGCTTGATAACCGATGGCTATGGAATAAGAGGTTTGCGTGGTTTTGACTGCCAGAGCACCGGAACCAATTGCAACATTGAAGCCCGAAGTGGTCATCGCTAAACCGGCTTGATAACCAATAATGGTGTTGTCGGTTGCGCTTGCGATTGCTGCACCTGCTTGGCTTCCGATTGCAGTATTATTATTTCCAGTGCTCAACTTCAAGGCTAAATAACCAACGGCAGTGTTGTTTGTCAGTGTAGTCCCTGTGGTTAAAGCCTGATAACCAACTGCCGTATTGTTTACCCCAGTAATGGAAGAACCTGCACCAGAACCTACAGCGGTCAAGAATGGGGTTGCGGTCTGGATGATTGCATTAAGAACGCTCGTGGCTACTATAGTTCCAGTACCAGAAGTAGTCAGGGTCCCACCCGTACCCATTACAAGCGCTGCGGTGTTGGTTCCTGCTGTGATAGCGCTAAACGCGCCAGAACCACCCGATGGGGTAGCCCACGTTCCGTCTCCTCTCCAAAAAGTAGTGCTTGAAGCGCTTGTTCCTGAATTAAGGTTGCCAACAGGGAGATTGCCGCTAACACCAGCACTTAAACTTAATTGCGCCCAAGAAGTATTTCCTGAACCATCAACCACCAATGGATAGTGATTAGTTCCGTTTGTTGCTGGTAAGTTAAAGACTGTTGAAGTTCCTGCAATAGCAATAACGCCTATGGCACAGCTTCCTGATGTAGCACCATTCAAGGTTAAGGTTCCCGTTGAAATTAGGTTTCTTAACTTCAAGTCTCTCAATGAACCGCCATTGGCGATGTTATAGTTGTTAGTGATGCTTAACACCCCGGCTGAATCCCGGTTAATGGCTGCGTCAGGTGTTAATTGTGAATTAGCAGTAGATACCCACTGCACTGTATAGGTAGAACTCATTGATATAGAACCAGCATTACCAAAAATAGATAATGTATTGTTTCCTGAATTATCATAACCAGAAATAGCACCCGCATTACCATTAGATAGTTGCAGATAGATGTGCGCGAATGTGCAAATACCTGGTTCAAACCTGTTATATGCGTTTGAGAAGACGTTAAGAGCGTTCAATAAAGGAACATTAGCGCTTAAAGCAGCGTCAGGAACTGTTGCCGCTCCCAGATGCGCACCTGTAATCACAGTAGGGTTAGGATAAGTTCCTGACAGGTCTCCGCCCGCACTTCCAGATGGGACAGTTGTTGGGGTAGCCCACGTAGCATCACCCCTCCAAAAAGTAGTGCTTGAAGCGCTTGTACCAGAATTAAGGTTGCCAACAGGGAGATTTCCAGAAATTCCTGTCGTTAAAGGCAAGCCAGTACAATTTGTTAAAACACCTGACGCGGGCGTGCCTAAAGCGCTAATTCTTGCTGAGTTAATAATTCCTGTTGAAATATTATTTGCATTTAAAGAAGTGAGGTTAGCACCGCTTCCTGCTGGATATGTTGCTGGTCCTGTGATGACGTTTGCGATGCTTAAAACTTGCGGATTTGGATATGTCCCATTCAAGTCTCCACCAGCCGCCCCTGATGCTCCTGGCAGATTTATTAAAAGTGATCCGTCCAGAGCGGGAATTTTGCCTGCCGCTGTGAGTTGAATCAATTCTGAATTGCCATTAAACCCTCCCCCCGGAAACCTCCCCGTTGGAATTGTCCCTGACAACAAATTATCAGCGTTAAGAGCGCTATTGGCTGGAGTAGCGCTTAATGGAGAAGCGCACAGCCACGCAGCATCATCGGAGACAAACGCGCCCACGGTCTTTGAATACGTCCCTGGTGCGTCCGCATAACTCCCCTCGTTTGTCAGATACACCGGCGTTCCAGCGCCCGAAACGCTTCCTCCTAAATGTTGTAGACCAGAGATTTGATAAAAGTGGTCAATTAAGCATTCGGTGTTTGAGGGCTTGTAGCGAACGAAACCGATAACTTGGGCGTGCGTTGAGTCAATTGCCGTGGCGAGGTCAACAAAGCCGTCAAGATCAACCCCGGAAGAATCAACGTCAAACAGGGTTGGAGTGCCGCCTACAATCCTGACCGGATCGCCGATGTTGATGTATTCAGGGCAAGCCCAGACGCGTGAATACTCCTTTGAGGAAATGCGGCCAGCAATAAGCGCCAGTGCCTCACATTGTAATTGGTTTAAGAAGAATTTAGCATCAACTCTTGTAGAAAGCGGCGTTGGATACACAAAGGGATCGCTAAACGAGACTGGCGGGAACTCGTCCTGTAGAGCGTCAGCAACGTCTGGATTATACAAAATAGGGATAGAACACCTCGTTTCACGAGTCCTGCAATTGGATGAAGCTACACGACATTACGACAGCCCAAGCACCAAGAAACCCGAACACCCAACTGTCCTCTGTCGCATTCAGATATTTGCAACCGGGTCGCGAGACACCATCAGGTAAAGTTATGGTGTAGCGCTGCAACTGAGCCATTGCCAATAATAAAGCAGCAGCAGAACCAGCAGCAGCGGCTTTTGAAGCGCCGATAACAATCAATTCACAACTAATTATGCGAGGGCCAAAGGCTATTCTTTTTGTTCCCATTGCATTTAAGACGCCGGGAAAAGTGATGTGCTGTTCTTGATACTGAAAGATGTTTTCTAAGGGAGGCATTCCAAAGGGAGGGAGGGCATAATACTGACCGGGTGCTGGACTTGAACCGGTAAAGGCTTGCACAAAATCAGAGTAGTTGGTTCCATTGATCGTCAAGACTGGCATAACGTGAACGCTTTCATTCATGTCTACGGAATGAATTACTAAATATATTTTCCTGGGAAGAGTGCCATACGTAAATAATAGTTCAGATGGAGAATTACCTTTATGTGGAAGAAAATGATTGAAGGCCCTTGGGAAATATCTGATGCTGGAGAATTAAGACTCTCTTGTAATCGTAGTAATTTGAAAAAAGGTTGTATACTAAAACCCACTATCAGGAATACTGGATATGTAGGTAATGTATTACAATTAAAGAGGAGAAAACGGATGTATTCCAGACATACATTGGTTGCACGATATTTCATAGGTCCTCTTCCAAAGGGTCTTGAAATTAACCACAAAGATGGAGATAAAACGAATAATAATGTTTCAAATCTTGAATATATAAGCCACCAAGAAAACATAACGCACGCACATTCACTTGGATTATTCTTGCAAAACAGAAAATTAACTCCTGAACAAGCGCTGGAAATCTATCAACAGCGAGGATTAACTTCACAAATGCAATTAGCATCAAAATTCAAAGTTGGACGAAGCACTATACGTCAAATTCATTCTGGTATATCTTTTGCCGATATTACTGGGCACCGCAAATACCAATTAGCGGTTTTGTTCTAATCCCAGAAACACTCCTCACCTAATCCCTAATCAGTCTCCGGTACGCACGCCAGCCTTTTGCATATTGTTTCGCGCCCACGCCTTGGCTGCCTCACGAACGCCTTCCCGCTGTGTATATTCAAGTGCTGGGTCCTTCCAGATAGGATTTTGACCTGGAACAATGTCCTTTGCCTGGTCCATTATGGCTCTGGCCTTTCTAAAATCACCCAAATCAATAGCAGCGTTGCGCTGTCCTTTCAGCGATGCAATTGCAGAGATTTTAGCGTCTTCAAACGCGCGAGCGGCTTTAAACTGTGCTGCCGTGTAATCAAATCGGCTTAATGGGTTTTCTTGCAAATACTTCTCTCGGATATGCTTTTCCATAGATAATGAAACGTCGCGAGCACCTAATTGCGAGAGTTTATTCTTAACAATCTGGCCTTGCTGATAATCTTCTCCAAATTTGACAGCAGCACTGGTTAAAGAAATTGCAGCCCCAGCAGCCATCAATACTGGATTCTTACTTTGCAACATAGCATCCCCGGCCTTTGATCCGAGTTCTGCTGCGCGGTACGCCGAACTTGGCGTGTATCTATAATTAACGTCCTCACCGTAAGAAGTCTTGCCTAAATTCTCGTTTGTAATGCGGTCTCCAAAGAAGTTAGTAGCCGTGTCAATTGCTTGGATAGCAACCCCTTTGGCAGCAATGATTTTGCTTTTGATGGTTAAAGCAGTATCCAGAAAATTGCTTTGTCTTTGGGTTATAGCGCTGCTTTTAACGCTCGCTTGAACTCTGTCATTTGCAGAACTGACCTGTGCTGTGTACTGGTTGAGGTTGCGCTGTGCTTGTTGAAAACGTTGTTTCTGCGCTTGTGTTATCTCTGTCCCAGCCTTCTTCGCCTTGTCAATGTCCTTATTGGCGTCCTTTAACTCTTTACGGAGGGCCTTCGTCTTCTCCTTTGCATTCGTGAGAGAGGACAAGTCAAGAGGGATTGAAATCGCTGGACCTGGCATTGTTTAACTCTTAAACCTCGCGTTTACCTCTAACTGCCACAGACGGGTAAATTCATTTTGTAATTGAGCCATATCTGAAGCCGTTAATTCATACCAGTCTTTATACTTCCTAAAAACGCTTGCGCTAATATACACCGACTTAGGAAAGCGCCTTCCCAACTGAACTTTGAGTCCCTTATCTGAGACCACAATATAAGACGCAGCGACGGCGGCTTTCAATACTCCTGTGATAACGTGAATTCCTCCCTTACTATAATTGGCGAGCAGCATCGCTTGAAGCATTCTGGTTAATTTAGCGGCTACTATAGTGTTGATAGTAAGGGCTACTGATTGAAGGTTCTCTAACTTATTAAACTGCCTCTCTAATTTATCAATTTCCTTGCTGGCTGTCGCCAAGCCTTTGGAAGCGTCAAGAAGTTTAGCCATTTCCCCTTCTTTGCTCGTTAAAGGCCCAAGCGCCTGCGCCACTCTTGATACGTACAGGTAGGAATATTAAGCGTGGCAGCGGCTTTGCGTGCGTCATCAAGGGAAAGCGAGTCGGCGCGGACCGTGTTGCAGATTGACTGGAAATACTCTTGGCGCAATAGTGCTTCTAATTTGGCTGCTTCCTGCTCGGCGGCTTCCGCAATCTGTTCGGCTTCCTGCCCTACAGCCTCTTTCGCGGCTTCAAAACACTCCTCGTCGGTCTTGCCTTCTTTGTACGCAGCAGCAGCGGCCAACGACGCCGTTAAATTCGGCTGGTTAGGAAGATCGGGGAGAGTAGGTGCCCGTGTCGCTTTAACTTCTTCTGGCATAATACACCTTTACGCCACAGATAATGGGAAGGTTGAGAAATCCCCGATATAGAGAAAGCGCTGGGTCCATACCGCAAGACCCTGGACAATAGCGCGGTGCGCGATTCCTCGTGGGCGCATTTGCGAGCACGTGATGGTCTTGCCTGTTGAACTTCCTGTGGTGTCTTTACCGACGAGGACAAGATTGCTTGGCGCTACGCTTGGAAGAATGAAGGGTTGGTTGAGGAAATTGACTATTACCTCTAACTCTTCGCCGACGACACCAATTGCCTGTGGGCCTGTGAACCCTTCACCATGTATTTCAACGTCTTGGGGAGTATATGTTATATCCCACGACTGACAGAAACCAAGTCCAACACCGTTAATAGTAGCAGAGACTATCAATACACTTGCGTCTGGTGCGGCCATAAAATAAGTCTCCAAGACTACTTTATATTTGACTATGGAATTTGGGTGCGCGAAGTCTTTGTGTTTCCGCTCGCCGCGCCGGACAGAGGTCTGAGTTAGGAAGCACTAATCGCAGTCAGTCTCTGTTCATTCATTGCTTTGACCACCTCAACGTTCTTTTGACGAGCTTCATCGCTTAACTGCCTTATTTTCCTAATCTTCAATCGCTTGCGCAACGTGCAAGCCTCGTCTTGGGTAGGAAGCCTATTGAGATAAAAGACACCCTCGGTATCACCATTCTGACGCAGAACTGCAAACCTCATTAGCACCTCTTTAGTCCTACGGTAAGCCAGCCTCGTCGTATGGCACACACCTATTGCATACCCAACACCATCTGCGCAATAGATGTCGCCTTCAAGACCCTGTATAAACCAGTCTCCTGCTGCATCCTTCTTTATCTTGGCGTGCATTGCGTCAGACAAGGCTTGCATTTGAGGCTTATCCCAGTCTTTTTGTTGCATATTGTAAATCCTCAACAGTGTGCTGAACCGTTTATTGTGGAGTTATTTACAATGCTTTTTCAGAAAGGGGAGAGATATACTTCGTTGATTTCAAGAAACTCATGTGCTATCTCTGGGCGTCTCTGGGCGTCATGAAATGACTGTCGCTTTTAGCGGGCGTTCTAATCCCCAAAATACTCTAAACGATAGCGATATATGCCCGTTGGACTATCTATATCAAGCAGCAGCGTAGGCCCTTCTATTTCGTTGTTCTTTGGAGGAACAGAATTGGGATAATTGGTGTGGAGGCCCAAAGCGTTTCTAACCGTTTTGAAAACCATGTCTTCAACATTGAGAAAATCAAAATCTGACTTAGATGGAATAGGGAAGTAGAATACGACCTCAAAGCTAAACTCGCTATAGTTTTCAGCATAAGAGTAATGGGTTTGCGTTGCGGGTCCTATTTTGATGAAATACCCGTTTGCGGCCACGTCCTGGAAGAATTCGTCGTTGGGCTTCTCATCAACAATGCCCAACTTGATCCTTAACGGGTCTATTATAGTGCCCAAAATTGTCTGGACGCACGACCGAACTATTGCTGGGCGGCTGATTTGCATTTTAACTCTGTCTTTAACCAGTTACCAACAAATATGCTGCTCTCACCGCATACGTATCTCCAATGCTCAACCCTGATAAATGCTGGTCAGAAGCAGGATTATACCAGTCTAATTGCGTGGTTTGGTTTGAGGTGATCGTCCTGACGCCTCGAAGCACACCACCAGAGGTGTAGATAGCAACCTGGAATCCGACGAAAACGTTGGGAGCGAACGAAGCGGAAGTATCGTAAGCATATACGCCTCCACCATCAACCGACGTGAATGTTCCACTGGCGACTATTGCATTGCCACTCTCAAATAAGGCTTCCCAAGCGTTAGATGCGATGCTTACCAACCTGAATGAACAAGGTGCGCTTTCAGCCGTCAATACTTGCCCTGCACCCGCATCACAATTGACCGTGTTGCCGCTGCCAGAATCAAATGAAGGCGAGTTGCCGCTGCGGACTCGCACATCCATCCAAAAGCCTTTGGCTGGCGCAACAGGTAAAGTTAAGGACAAGGAATTATCACAAATCAGCAAGCTGCCAGACGGTATTGCTGCCAAACTTGTACCGCCAAGCCCGGAGGCAAGATAAATGTTAGCGTAGATGGGCGCTGGGATACCTGTCAGATCTGAATACTGTCCAGTGTGGCCAACTGTGGAAATACCAAGATTTGTGCGCGCTGTGGGAGCACTTGCTAAATCAGAAAGATTGCTGGCTTTAGCGAGTTTGAGGGCTTCGGCTGCTTCCGCCCGTGCGGTTTCGGTAGTAATGGCAGTGGCGTTTGCGGTCTCTGCTACCTCTGCCCGTGAGGTTTCTGCTGAAATTCCAGCAGCATTTGTTGCAATACCCGCTGCGTTTGCGGCTTCCGCTGCTTCTGCTCGCGTAGTCTCAACCAAGACGGCAGCGGCAATTTCCGCAGAAACGTTCAAGGGGTCAATTGAATCAACTGCAATCTTGTCTTCTGGAGACATCATTCCTTGAAGAGTCTCTGTGGCCAAATCGCCAGCAGCAGCAATGTCGGCGCTCGTGGCCTCTGCCGAGACTCCAAACAAATCAGTCTTTTTGATAAGGACTGCTACTGCCATAACTTCCTGCCTTTGTCAAACTACCGGCCATTGTCAAACTACCGGGCCTATTTCAGACGGCGCGGATGCGTCCTGACGGCTGTGATTTCCCATTCAGAGCGCTTGTCGTCTGCCGACGAATCTGTTATTGTCCAATTTGCATTATCAAGCCTAATCACGTCGCCTGTCTCAACCCCATAAATGTTGTCGGGAACCATAATGTTTAAGCCGCTTGCAGCATCAAAGACGGTCTGCCGATTCATCGTAAACGTTCCCGTATACACGTCAGAATCTGTGCCTAAAATCTCAGCGGAGACCCGTTTCACTGGTCCAACTCGGACATATACCTGACGGGTAATTCCCCTATTGGTGTACTCTACGAGGTCGTGCAAGGACGTGGCGATACGGAATTTTGGAGAGAATAATTTGTCGGCCAGTCTCGTTCGTAAGGACATTATCTATCACCCGAACCCATTTTATCTTTAACGATGGAATAATTCCTCTTGGCGTCCTCGGTAAAGCCGCCATACGGAATGGCAAAGCCGGTCGTCCTATAAAACTCATCGCGGATAAGCTCGCGCTGCCGGGAGGTCTTAATCAGCGTTCCAGTGTCGGTTCCAGAAGCTGTGATCTCCATTTCACTAACAACAATTTGAGTCCAAACGGAAAAGACATTCGCCCGCAAATAATCAACATCGCTCTGGACAAGGCCAGCCAGCGTGGTGTTCAGCAACGCAACAACCTTTGTGAAGTCGCCAGTTGTGTACGTGGGACTCCAAATGGGAGCCAATGAGGGCGGGTAATGCGTTAAGGACGTGAGAATCTGCGCCGTGCCTCCTCGTGGTAGGCCCGCAATGCTAAAGCATAAAGTGATTTCGGGATCGGTTAAATCATTCATTACTGTATTTTTGCATTTGATGCTTCTCTGGCAAATCCTGATAATGCAAGTTTCAGGGTCTTAATGGCTTTGTTCTGCTCCTTTGATAACTCTTGAAGGCCGCGCACAAACAGCGTGTCATTCACGAAGAACTCGACTGTCTGTGCAGCAGAGTCAATGGTAATTGTGTTGTTTATTCTGTTTGGTTGAATAACAGCAGGAATGACAGGTTCTTGACAAATAGCAGGCAAAATAACAGGAGGAGCAATGGGAAAGCACGTGAGGCGGCTATCGGGATTGTGATTAAAGATTTTCAAGCCAGCACCGACGCGCTTAAATTGCTCCTGAATCCTGTTGAAGTCAGCCGACTTGAATTCGTCCTTTAGGTCATAAGAATGAGCGCCCACATAATCCACGCCCCACAAGTGGATAGACTCCGCTCCCATGTGGCGCGCAAGGTCAATTGCCGCCTGGACCGATGAGTTTCCCCAATATAAGCCAAGCGCCGGATCATTGACAGGGCCGTGCGGCGAATGCCTAAACATCACATCGGGCAACCACCCAGAATTGAGATGCTTAATGATTCCACGGCGAATAAGAGTTGTTGGCAAATTGCCATTCGCAAGCCACTCTCGGACCCAAACGTACAGGCTTTTGTCGCCCTGATAGAAATCATCGCACATCAACCAGTATGTAAGGTTGGGTATGGAGCGGGGAGCACCATTAACACCGATAGTAATCTGTGAAGACCAGTCCACTTTGGCTGCGTGCTGGTTTAATGATTCGCCAGTGCCAAATATATGAATTTCCTGGTCTGAATGCTTGTTCCTCAAATCACGCAGCTTTGCATCATAAGTTTCATACAGAGCTTTAAGGGTTTCTGCTTCATCTTTCGTGATTGCCGTATAAGTGGGTGCGCTCCTGACGACAGAATCTTCAACAATATCACCCATAAAATGAATGTAAGGCATAGATACCTACGAAAAGAGCGAAGCAATAATCGCTCCGCTCTTATATTTACTATGAATAAGAAGTCTATTATTAACTTCCCTTATTGCCAACGCTCACGATCTTGATAGCGCCCGACTCACGAGGGTCTTGAAACGCCGTGGTCCAGCTTCCAGGAGAGGCGAGAATTCCATCGGAAGGATTAGCACCACCAGTGTATTGAGTGCCTTCAAGCAGCATCGTGTAGCCCATCATCCAGTTTACATACGTCTTGTTTCCGGGAACTGTCGGGTTAACCCAATCGCGGACCAGCATTTCCTGCTCGTTAGCAAATTTGATGGCCTTTGGACGGCAAATGAACGAAGTGTAAACCTCATCACCAGCGGTCGTAATGCCAGCAACCAACTTTGGCATTTGGTCCGAAATCACCACGTTTTGCAAGCCCAAGATCGCGGAGGTCTGGCCGTCTAAAAATACCCGACCGGCGATGACCGGATTCGCTGCATACGTCGGGCCAATCATATCGGACACAAGGGATAGCCAGACGTTGGAATGGCAGATAAGTGTCGTAAACTCGTCTGCAATGTCGCCTGACTGGAACTTGGCATTAAGAACATCAACGACGCGCAAGCGCTTTCCACTGCCAGAAATGTCATAGGTATGGATTGAAGGAACAGCGCCGCTCATCATCAAGCCAAACTGTTGCAACGCACGCTTGGCCATCTTTTCACCAGCGCCCGCGGACCACAAAGCGCCAATGTTCTCGTTAATCCTGGCCGTGTCCGTGTCCAGGAATGAATTCAAAGAATTAGACCACAGGATAGGAGCCTTTTGATTGTCTGCCGCTGCTGGCGTGTCCGTCTGAACACCACCGCTTGCATAATCCGTGCGGATGAAATCAGCAATGCGCTGAATGGTGGGCACGTTCACGTAATCGCCCAAGATGGTATAGCCAACCAAAGCCTCCAAATCAAGAACGTCGGCGGCTAAGAGCTTTGCAAAATGCTGAGAGTCGAGCAACGCCTTTTGAAAGTAAGAGGTTTGAAATACTGGAATTGCTAAAGGCATAGGGCAGAGTCCTTATTCAAGGGAAAGGTTAGTTTTCACAGGGAATAGTCTGCCGTCCAGCAAGCTTTTCAGAGCGTCCGCCCTAAAACCTATATTTGACGAAGACCTGTAATTTGCTTGAAGATTATCTATGGGTGCTACCTATGGGTGCGCACGCTAACAGGACTAACCATGCTAAGCGCTTTTTCACGAGCACGAGCTGGGGCTTCTTTACGATATGCAGCAAGAGCAGCCTGATACCCGGCTGGGTCTAACTTCTTCCATTCCATATCAAGTTTGCGGTCGTTTAAGGCAGCTTCCATCGTAAAGGCTTTGCCAGAGGTCGTTGAAGTAGCGCCAGTGCCTTTCGGCATAGCATCAACAAACATATACGTTCGCGGCTTCGTGAATTGCTCAATGAAGGACTCAACAGAGACCGGATTCAGCTTTTCATCCTTCAAAGGCTCGCCTTTTTCATCAGCAACATACGTCTCAAAGGTCTTTGGGTCAATTTTAATCCGGGAAGACACCAACGAGGGCAAGTCCTCAACCGCTTCGGGCGTTAAGCCTTTGATTTTAGATGCAGCGGCTTTGATTGCGGTTGGGACGTATTTCTCGTGAATGGTTTTATAAATGCTGTCCTTTTCGGACTGCCATTTCAATTCCTGTTGCTTAATATAGTCTTGGGCTTTGCTCGTCTCCGTGATTTTAGAGCGTTCCTGTTCTTCCTTCGCCTGCGCTTCACGAGCAGCCCGCTCAGTCTCGGCTTGACGATAGCGTGCAATCTCGGCCTCATACTCGCGCATCTTGCTCTTAGCAGCGTCCCTGCTCTGGACTGCTTCCTCAAAGATTGCTTTGTAATCTTTTTCTGGTGCAGGTGCAGGTGCAGGTGCTGATGCTGGCGTAGGGTCTTTCACTGTCTCTGGCATTTTCTATCTCCGTTGGAATCCACCACCGGTCTTTGTCAAATAACGGGTCTTTTTTACAGTTTATTTACTCAACAGCGGGAGCGGGAGCAGCGGGAGCAGCGGGAGCAGGAAGAGCGGGAGGTTCTCCCCCATCCTTCCCGTCTTTTTCGTCGTCCTTTTCGTCTGCTGGGTCCTCTGGGTCAGGTTCTGTTTCAGGCTCATCAGCCATTTCTTGAATTTGCCCTTCAAGTTCCACAGCCAAAGCAGCGGGAAGCCTGGGATAAGCAATTTGAGCAAATGACCGCACCTGCTCCTGCTTAATGACAATCGGGAGCGTTGAACCCAAAACGTCCAAAGTAATCTTCAATTCGTTGGTGAATGATTCCGTGTCTAATTCGTCGCTTTCAGGGTAATGGGAGTGAATTACTTTTGAAGAGGAAAGCCGGTTATAGAAGTCTATGAGCGTGTTTTCGGCCTTCTCCGCGTTCTGGCAAATAGATGCGGCCATAAGCGTGATTTCGTTAAACTTGATTTGCAGAGAGTTGCCGCTCGCACGCTGGCCCATAGCATCAGAGGTGAAATCGTACAAACCAGCCAGCCGGTAAATTTCCTGAATGTCATCCTTAATTGAATTTGAAATAGATTGAGCTTGCGATATGTCTGCGCTCATCTTCTCCAATTTCGGGGTCGTCTTTTCTGGGTCAGGAGGAATGCAGTTGTATTTTCGGGAGCCTTGTGCAATGGCTTTGACCGCGCGGCGTCCCTCGTTGGCGTCAGGATCGTAATCAATGATCCAGGCTTGCGTAAAGGTTTGCTTGCTCAATTCCTCGGCCAAAAGAGAATCATAATAGAAAAGTTGCTTATTGACTTCGGCCACGTCTCGCAACTGGCTTAAACCGTCGTCAAATGCCGTGCAGCAAATTACCGGCAAGCCGCCGAAATTGTGTGGCGTGAGAGCGCCGATTGAAGCAATCTTGCCTTTGTCGTCAAGCATCGCTTCCTGATAATTAACCTCGTCATACAGGCATAGCTTGTTGAGGTCTGGATAATGTATTAAGACCTGAGTGTAGGTTGAATTGTGCATTGTCCAATTAACAACGCGGTCAGGATGAAGTTCAATGAAGAAAACCCTGTTTCCTGCTGCTTGTGCTTGCGCAACAGTCTGATATTCTGCGGTCTTGCTCGTCTCAACCATGATGAAAGCACGGCCAAACTTCTGCGCGCACAGGACAGTCTTCTTCATAAAGTGATGTAAGGACGTGCCAAGTAAGTCTACGTCCTTTGCCCACTCCTGGAAAGCAGGGTCCATATCGCGGCGTATGGCGTTGCCGAAGATGAAATTATTATATCGTGAAAGAATTGGTTTGCAGTAATTGCGAAATACCGAGAGGCGTTTGCGGCGCTTGCCAGACTTTTCGCTCTCTTGTTCGTGCTCAACAAAGGTCTTTTCACCGCAACAATCAACGCCGTCCTTGTAGCGGGAGCCGCCGACAAACGAGAGATCATAGAAGCATCGCTCGGCGTAATCGCGGGTGTAGTCTGCCGCAAACGGTATTGGCGTGTCAAGGACTAACTGGATTCTCACTGTCTATATTTGCCGGATAACCTCGGTCATTTGCCGGAGATCGGGGTTAGGCTTTGGGCGCGCGCTCTGGACAAAGGCTTGCACAGGATCAACGCGGATTGCTATATCGCCGTGGCGCTTGCCAAAAGCCAGATGCTTAAACGCACGATAGCAGCACAGAATGCAAGCGCTTGCGCCGTCGTCGTGTCCGAACTTGCCCTGATATTGCATTTGCCCTGTGGTCTTGCTGACTTTCATGCGGTATGCTTGAAGCTGCCGGATTAAGCGGTCAAAGCGGCGCGGAATTCTCAATTTAGGCAACTCAACGACTTCCCCAGCAAGGTCTTTGTGCCTGGTCTTTTCTTCGGTCAAGCACGCAAAGAACTGGACCACCTGATGCTTTGATTGATAACTGTCGTTCCCGCTCCAAGTGAAGGCGTGTACTCCTGTGGGATAGGCTTCCCGATAGAACTTGACGATTGAATCCTCTGTGGTGCGCTGACCACCGGAACCGCCGCAACCGGAACCATCTACGGTATACACGCCAACGCCCCAGAACCGAGCCAATGCCGCGCACCGTTCGGCATACACCGCGTAATCCAAGCCCATAGGAAACTGCTCTTCATACACCACAAGGCCAGAATCATCAACGATGACGGCGTATGTGAAGTCTTTACCCTTGCCACCCAAATCAACGGCCATTGAATATCGCCGGCCAGCCTGTGGCTCTGTTGGCGGCTCTACATCAACGACGCAACGGGATAGTTTTCCAAAGGCCATGTTGTCGTCGCCGACAGGAATCACCTCATATTGAGTTTGGAAATCGGTATAACTCATCGTGTCATAGGCGTCTTGAAGTTCCTGCTCGCCAGCCTTGCCCCTGAAAACAATGGCGTCCTTCCACGTGAAGCGCCAGGACTTAAAGCGTGGGTTAGAACCTTGACCTCTCAGGAACATGCTCCATAGAAAACTGGTTTCGGTGCTTACTGATCCGGTAATCAGCATCAGTCCGCGCTTATCAGCCAGCATTGGTTGCAGGACCCTAAACACAGTATCGCTCTCGTAATCGGCGCTCTCGTCTAACCAACACCTATTTAGATACCCACCCAATTGGCCAGCATGGTTAGCCCACGTCTTCATTGAGGTCTGATGACCTCCCCTGAACGTAATCATCGGGAAGGGGTGCGTCTTGGGCGCTTTAGCAAAGAAGCGGTGAATGTTTGTGCCCTGAATGAAGGTTTGGTTGTAGAACTTGAAAGACTGGTCCTGAAATGGATTGAGAAGCAACGAGAAGCCGCCTGGAATAGACAACCCAGAGTTTAATATGTCAGCGGCAATAATGGTTGATTTACCAAACCGTCGAGGACCAACTATTACTCTATACTTAGTTGTGTCGAGGACTATTTCTCGCTGTTGGTCAGTGAGGGCAATTAGGGCGGGATTCATCTTGGTCTTTGTCAAACTGACGTGGTTCAAGTAGTCTTGGGTTTGAAAGTGGGTGAAAGATTGACAGGAGGAAGAACTTCTCGCATAATGTCCTCTAACTCCTTGTCGTCTTTAGGCAATTGACCAAACTGGACAGGGATAGGGCTGTCATCTTTATGTTCTTCAACTGGTTTTAGCAAACCACGTGCTTTAGCGTAGTCAAGGCTTACCTTACCATCACCCAACTGGATTCTCTCTAATAGGGTCTTCATTGCTTCGCTGTCAAGCTTTTCAAGCGATATAGGCCCCTGTTTACCTCTCCACATAGGAGGCTTTGTTCCTGGTAGTCTGACTGCTGGTATATTGGGTAGAATAGGCGGGAGGTCTTCACTCTTGGCTTGTATTGTTGCTGATTTTGCTTTATCAAGAGCCACCCTAAATGCAGGGAACCTCTGCCACTTACACAACGTGGTCTTAGCAATTTGAAGATGCTGGCAGACTTGATATGGCATATAGCCTTGCGCCAGAAGTTTGATAGCTGTCAAGTGATTTTGACTTAACTGACGGTCTTTGATTGGAACGATTTTGAGTGGAACTTGCGTGCTGTGCGTGCTGTTCGTGCTGTTCGCCGGAATTTCAGAATTAAACACAGGCTGTGTCTCGGAGAGACCACCGCTTTCGGCGGGCGCTCATAACGGGCTTTTCTTCATCAAACTGACGGGCTGACTTCTCCTATTTTAAGTTTGACTAATGAATACTCATACCCAAAATGCCACTCGTCCAGAGGAAGATGCCTTTCTTTAAATATGGTATGCCCTGGGGGGTACTATTATCTGCCCCATATACCTTTGATATGCCTACTTACCCTCTCCATAGGTAATAACATTCACTTTTCCTTGCGAAGCTCTTCCCATTGATAATAGGTGTTGTTCTGTCGGGCCAACTCATCAAAATAAGAAGCATCGCGAATCTTGACCATAAATGGAATGATGACTCGCCGCTTCAAGTCTTCAATCAAGCCAATTTTGTGGTCCATGTCAGCATCACCCTGTTTTTGTTCAAAAACAATCTCGGTTAGAACTTGATGCAGCATTATATCTAAACGCTTCTGGTCTGTAATTGTCATACCTTATTTATCTCCTGTCAATAATTCCAAAACTACTTCACGAGAGAGCCTTACGCTGTGTGCTACTTGAGTGAGAGTGTATTCAGCCTTCAACAACTCAATTATTTTCGGCTTCAAATTCTGTAAGCGCTCTCGTTCGTGCTCGGCAAACCTCTCCCGACGTATGTTGGCAACCTCTGCTCTGGTCAGGAATTTAGGAATATGCGGCGTCGGAGCCTTGCGTGCGCGAGTCAACCAGCGGGCATTCTCTAATGCTATATCAACAGTCATACATTATGTTTGAAATTACGCCAGACTTGTAAACCATGACCTAAAAGTTCAAATTCAAATGCACGGATTTCAGCGCTCAATTCACCAATATAAGTAAAGTGCATTGATGTAGGCGGCTTCTGTCCTAACTCAGCAATATCTATAGACGTAAGATGAGGACATTCAATGACAGCCCTTTCCAAAATATGATAATCTTCTAAAGCACATCCGGGCTGTGATTTCGGGTCGTCTTTAGTCCTCTCTGAACATTCCTGGCAAATAGCGTAGACCAAATTCTTCCGTTTGTTAATGGGAACGTTGGGATCAACCTTCCAGGAATCGCTCACCAAAAAGACACTGGCACCCCAAGCAGGTGCTTTCTTGCAGAGTAAGCACGGGCCGCGTGCAACATACGCTATCATGGCGTTTTGACGTTGACGCTGTGGTTCTGGCTTTTTACTGGATGCGCTCACAATCCTTCTCCCTGTTATATTTAAATTGCAACAATTCCTCAAACTCGTCATCTGTAAATCCAAAAGCTTTTGCTATCTCCCACCAGCCCATTCCTGTATAAGCTATTAACCTCTCAGATGCTTCCCTGTATGTTTCGCGCCTGACTCTATCGCGCTCACTTTCAAAGTCGCAACCGTAAATCTTACCAAAATCTCGGAATGCAGTAGTCTGTGTCATTTTAACTCCCTTCATCCGTTTCTTAATCAGTTCCGGCTGTTCCACCAATTCCACCGGTTCCACCGGTTCCACGCTTAACATCAACGGCCTTCCAATTGGCCATTGTGATTTGCAAGCCGCCGAAAACACGCGTCCCAATCATCGGATCTCCAAACTCCTGCTCCATTATGTCGCGCGGCTTGCTGGTGGTGAAAAGCGTGAAGCGCTTTTTGTTGTTATAGCGTTCGTTAATTAGGTCAAAAAGGCCCATCAAGACGCCTTCATTAGAAACTCTGCTCAAACCAAATTCATCAATAAACAGCAGCGGCGCGTTCTTATAGTATCTGAGCGTCTCAGCAGCATCACGCTGGGTTTCACTGCCAAAGCCGCTGGCCTGGAACAGTGTCTGGTACAGCGACGGAAAGGAAACGGCCTTCGCCATTCTCTCGCGAAGCAGAAACCCAAACACCGTAGCCCACGCCGCGTGAGTCTTTCCTGCCCGCGTCGGACCGAGAAGGACGCAAGAATTCACCTCTTGCTTGATGAATGGCATGACAGCAGCCTGAACAGAGGGATCAAGGGAGTCCCAGTCTGCCGTCGCAAACCTTGTCGGCGGGAGAGAAACCGAACTGAGGAATTCAGATACACGTCCC
>Ga0206827_1082_pt1 | contig 21977 bp, 22 predicted proteins | sample Alteio_BWOrgCont_77_FD_152852 | JGI IMG/M metagenome (GOLD analysis project Ga0206827, IMG submission 152852) | Enriched cells from forest soil in Barre Woods Harvard Forest LTER site, Petersham, Massachusetts, United States -... | ecosystem: Environmental > Terrestrial > Soil > Temperate forest >...
GGCTCCTCGTCCGAACATCGACGTTGTGCTCGAAGCGCTGTTGGCCACCCATCTTTTTCAGAGCATCGTCTCCGCCGACGATGTCCACCACGGGAAGCCCGATCCGGAGGTATATCTGATCGCAGCCTCGCGGTTGGGCGCTCCGCCCGCGAGGTCCATCGTAGTGGAAGACGCAGCCGCCGGAGTCGAAGGGGCGCGGCGTGCCGGGATGCGTAGCATCGGAATAAGTCGCAATGGGAAGCATCTCCCCGCCGACATTGTCGTTCGGTCGCTCGAACTGCTCGACCCAAACGCATTCGAAACACTTTTGAATAGCAGCTATTCCCCACAAGGAGTTGAGGAGGGTTAGATATGAGAAAACGTGTAGCAATTTGGATCATGGTTATGGCTTGGTCTCTCACCCACGCCGCCGGCGCGCTCGCCCAGGCGAATGCTGTGTCTGAACGAAGCGTAGAACAATCCGCCGCGCCTGCAGATGCGGACACCGACAAGAATCTGCAGGCATACATTGAGCTCCTGCGCTCCGACGTGCGGCAGCGCAAAGCTGAGGTGATGGCGGAAATGATGCAGTTGAACGCAGCCGACGCGGCGAAGTTCTGGCCGATCTACAAAGAATACGACGCGGAGCTGAACAAGCTGAGCGATCTGAGAGTCGCAAATATCGAAGAGTATGCGCGCACTTACAGCAGTATCACCGATGACAAGGCAGACGAGCTGATTCGCAAAGCGCTGTCCTACCGAAAGCAGCGATCCGAGCTGCTGGCCAAGTACTACGATCGTGTGAAACAGCAACTGGGTGCGATCACTGCAGCGCGATTCATCCAGGTGGAAGACCAATTACTCCTGGTTATCGATCTTCAAATTGATTCGTCGTTGCCGATTGTGGGCAAGGACTTGTGAGATTCAAGCAAAGGAGGCTGAAAATGCCAAAAGGGATGATCTGGACAGTCGCACTCGCTGCGGGACTTGCGGGCACATACCATGGATGGGCCGCTACATCGTCGCCACTCCTACGGCGGGACGCACCGGTTGGGACCATGTACTTCGTCGCGCAGAATGAGAGCACGATCACGGTTCCGGCCGGAACCCGCATCCTGGTCCGCATGGTCGACTCGGTAGATTCCACCAAACAGACAACAGGATATCGGTTCATGGCGACGCTCGAGACGAATCTGCAGGTCGGAGACGCAGTAGTAGCGCTGAGAGGCACGACAGTCTATGGGCGGCTCGTTTCCGCGTCCTCTGCGGGCAGATTCGCAGGTAGTTCTGACCTGACGTTGGAACTGACCGATATCTTGATCCACGACACTCTCTACCCGCTTGAAAGCAGCGCTTATGAGATCAAGGGCAGCGGAGAAGGCAAGCACACGGCGAGAGACGTGGTCGGCGGAGCCGGACTTGGCGCGCTGATCGGCGGGCTTGCGGGCGGAGGCAAAGGCGCCGGAATCGGTGTGCTCGCAGGTGCTGCGGGCGGTACGGCCCTTGCCGCTAGCAAGAGGGGCGAGCAGATCTCCATCCCCAGTGAGTCACTGATCGAATTCCGGCTTGAGCAACCTGCGTCGCTGCCCCCGCCAGAGTAAGGCGAACCGAAGACCGTGGATACCACTCTGCCGTGCATCATGAAACTCGGAAATCATTGTGGGGATCCCCGCCGGCCCGAGTAGCCGGCGACACCGTTACTGATAAGGAGAAAATATTCTGAAGCCAATGCTTGCTGCCGCGCCACCATTCAAGGGACACGTGTAAACACGACGACCGATCTTGGGGCTACCTCGTAACTCATCCGATCAACAGGTACCCCGCGGTCTGAATAATCATCAGGACTCGGCAGGCTGGTGTCCACGATTCTCCTCCACTCCTGTGGTGCGCCCTCCTGAATGGTGAAGGTCAGCGGCTCCCAATACGCGTTGATCATGACGTAGATGTCGTCGTCTTTCTGCGACGCGCCATGAAGGCAAAACGCGAGGCTGTGTGCGTCGGGGGACAGATCGACTGCGCGACCGGCGCCGTACCAGGACACGTCTTCGCGCCAGAACCTGCTGCGGCTGAGCGATGGATGGTTCTTTCGGAAAGCAATCATATTTTTGAAAAAGCGAAAGGTATCCTGATTCGCTTGCAACTGGCTCCAGTCAAGCCATCCGGTTTCGTTGTCCTGGTTATAAGGATTGTTGTTGCCAAACTGCGTGTTGAGAAATTCATCTCCGGCTCGGAACATGGGGATTCCATTGGATAACAGGAGCAGGCAGCAGAAGTTCTTGACCTGCTTTCTCCGCAAGGCGAGTACGCTTTCCGGCGCACCTTCGTCTCCTTCGTGCCCACAGTTCCAGCTGTAGTTGTCGTCCATTCCATCCTGGTTATTATGTCCATTCTTCCAGTTATGCTTCCCGTTATAGGAGACAAGGTCGTACAGCGTGAAGCCGTCGTGAGAAGTTATGTAGTTCACGCTTTGATAGGGGTGATATGCTTCGGCCCGGCTATCCGGAAATAGGTCATCGCTGCCATAGATGCGTCGCATCAGGTCGGGAACCATCCTCGGATCACCCTTCACGAAGCGGCGAATATCGTCTCGGAAACGCCCGTTCCATTGATGCCAGGTTATGCCGGGGAATCCACGGCCGAGTTGATAAGCCCCAGTGTCCCAGGGCTCCGCGATGAAACGAATCTGTCCTAACTCCGGATCGGCGGCAAGTTCGTTGAAGATGGGCGCATCTCCGCAATTGAGAGAGCCATCGGCGTTGCGGCTGAAAACTGAAGCGAGATCGAAGCGGAAGCCATCGACGTGCATTTCTCGCCGCCAATAGCGGAGGCTATCCATGACCAGCTTGCGCACGTGCGCCTGGCCAAAGTTCAAGGTGTTGCCGGTGCCGGAGTAGTTGGCATATGGACTTGCAGGGTCCGAGGAGCGCATGTAATAGCCTGGGCCGTCAAAGCCCTTGTAGCTGTAGACCGGTCCGTTTTGGTCACCCTCGCTGGTGTGGTTGTATACAACGTCGAGCACCACTCCAATGCCAGCGTTGTGCAATGCTTTCACCATGTTTCTGAATTCGAGATGCTGCTCGTCATCCTGGCAGCAGCTCGCGTACTGTGCATGGGGTGCGAAAAAGTTTAGAGGCATGTAACCCCAGTAGTCGCGCTCATGCGGATCGCGCTGAAAAACGGGCATCAACTCAACCACCGTGACCCCCAATTCCTTGAGGTATGGAATTTTCTCCACCAGGCCCGCGTAGGTGCCGGCGCGGGAAGAATCCACACCCGAGTTTGGGTTCCTCGTGAATCCTTTCACATGCAATTCGTAAATGATCGCGTCGGACTCGTGATGCTGTAGCTGATCCCCTTCCCAGTCAAACAATGCGCGGTGCGCCGCGAGCGCGCCTAAAGGCGCCCCTCCTGCATTCGATCCCTCACGCATGGCCAGCGTTCGATCGAACCCTGCAGGAAAGAAAATGCATTTCGCATAGGGGTCGAGAAGAATCTTCTGGGGATTGAAAGTATGAAGGGAACCGCCAGTTGGTCCGGACACCGAATAGGCGTAATAGCGGGCGTCGCGTATATCGGCAACGGGTATTCTGCAATGCCAGACCCGTCCCGATTTGTTGCGCAGAAAATCGAACCTGAAAGTGAAGACCGGGGTCACCAGATCGGTGACGGAATAGAGCAGAAGAGTCACGCTCTCCGCGTGTTCGGAGTATACGACGAAGTTGAATGCCTGCTCGCTTTCGATCCATGTCACACCGTGCGGAAAGGGAGTGCCTTCCGTCTGTGCCCAACTGGAGGATTTCGCGGCGGTGAACGCCATTGTCTGTACTGTGTTCGCTGAGGAGTTCATGTCGCAAATCAAAGGAATATCTCAAGCGGTTCGATCACAACTGGAAGTCCGAGACTCACAAGAATCGATGTATTCGTGGGTATAGCCATTCGTCGATCATCCACTTCATCACGAACTAGTTCCGGCACCCCTCTCTTGCGTGTCGCGACAGACTTCTTGCGATCGGTAGCAACGCTGTTGCGCGTCTTATAAATCTGAGCGCGAACGGATGCGTTCGACTTAGGTGTCTTGCTCTTCATTATGATGCTCTTTTCCTTCCTTGCCATTCCTTGATTAACCATTCATTTGCCGACGCTGTGCGTTGGCAAACTATCCGAGCTACGGACCGCTGCGCGTAGCCGGTCCATAGCAATTCCCACACCTGTGCCTTCACCAAAAACCGCAGACCCGGCAACAAAAACAGTAGCTCCCGCGGCAGCCGCGAGCGGCGCAGTTGCCGTATCAATGCCGCCGTCGACCTCTACTTCACAGCTAACGTTGATGCGGTCGATCATCTGCTTCACTCGTTCGATCTTTGGCAATGTGCGGGAGAGGAAGTGCTGGTCTCCGAATCCGGGATTCACCGTCATGACCACTACCAAATTAACCTCGGGGATGATTTCTTCCAGCACAGCAGCAGGAGTGGCAGGATTGATAACCACCCCCGCTCTTTTGCCAAGCTCCTTAATTCTCCGAACGGTGCGATGCAGGTTATTGTTTCCTTCCCAATGGACCAGGAATGAATCAGAACCAGCCTCGGCGAATTCTTCGAGGAATAAATCTGGATTTGAAATCATGAGGTGTGTTTCAAGAGGAAGGCGAGTGACGGACCGGAGCGACTTTACAATCGGCACTCCCATCGAGATGTTTGGAACGAAATGTCCATCCATCACGTCGACGTGAATCCTGTCGGCTCCGGCTTTCTCGGCTTCAGTTACCTGTTCTCCCAGGCGTGCGAAGTCAGCCGCCAGGATCGATGGGGCTAACTTGACCGTGTCTCCATTCATCGACGAACCGCCTTCCTCCAATAGCTGTCAGGCCGCAACGAATTTCTTGCGGTCCTCGAAGATGTCCACGAATTCCCGGTAGCGACGAGCGATTTCCGCGACTGCGGCATCCCGAGTTGTCTTCTTTGCACGCCAGTCGACCAGCGGATCCCAGAAGCTTGTACGCCCAACCGCAAAACCGATAAAACCTGGAACTGCAGCTGCGATACTGAGCCATTCGTGCACCTTCGCATCGTTTTCACCGCGTCCAAGAATGATGCAGCCGACAGCGCTGCGATCCTGACGACGGGCAGCCGCCACCACTCTCTCGCAGTCCTCGCGGCGATCCAGACCCTCGATCTTCCAAACGTCCGGCTCGACCTGCGCATCCTGCAACTCTTCGATGGTTTGCACCATAAGCCTCGGACGTAGTTCCAGATCGTAGGCTGCCTTGTCGCCCTTCAGTCTGTCGAGCTGGGCCTTCTCGGCCGGCACAAGCAGCTCGAACATGAAGCGGCTGCGCGTCTTGCCATTGTGCAGATAGTCCGACAGTCGCTTCAGCCGGTCCGCCTGCCTTTTGTTAAGGTTCTTGTCCCCTTCCGGGTTGTAGCGAACCAATACCTTGCAGAAAGTGGGATGGAAGGCTTCGATGTGGCTGACGAAGCCCTCACCGTATTCGAAGTCGAATTCGTCCTGACCGCTCTTCTCAGCCGGACAGGAGGTTGAGAAGCCTTCGGCGCTGGCGTCTCGCAGAATCTCGGCGCCGAACTGCTCGTCAACCAGAATCCCCGCCTTTTCTTTAGGCACACCATCAGAAATCGCTTCTCGAAAGGCATCGTAGATCACGCGCTTTGCTGCAGCGATTTCGGCGGTTTGTGCTGCGCTCAATACACCGTCCCATCCAAACATCTTCTTCTGAAATGAGCCGCGGTGGTCGAAGGGCAGAATGTAGAGGGGCTTGTTAAAGCCAAGACTTGTCATGTTATCTCCTTTGGTCGAGTAAGTAATCAATGATTGGTGAGCTATCGTGCGCGAGTGCGGGCCTCTTGCCTGCTCTCGAGTCCGATGCCACTCCCATTCGGCATTGGCGTTTTCTGGTCGGATACAGCGGCTGCGGTTCGCTTGAAAGAGTTCGGCTCGACGGCCTCTTTCCACAAGCGAAAGCCGCCCTTAAATGCATTGTTGTTGTCACCGGCTCGGCATCCTGGGGGCAGGTCTTTCAGCTCCTTCTCGTTGCCGCCTCCCAGCACTATTTCATCCGGCTCGATGGCGGCGCTCAGCCGCGCTACCACGTCGGCGACATGTCGACGCCACTTCTTCTTGCCCTGCTTTAACAACGCCTGATTGCCCACACAGCTCTCATACGTGCCCTTCTTGTAAGGGAGATGGCCCAACTCCATTGGCTCGACGATGCCATCCACGATCAGACTCGTTCCGAGCCCAGTTCCCAGGCCAAGGAAGAGCATTCTCCCTCGTCGGTAGCTACCCAGACCCTGCATGACCGCATCGTTAACAAGCTTGACCGGACAGCCAAATGCGCCTCTGAAGTTAAAGCCGACCCAGCCGCCTCCCAGGTTGCAAGGCTCGGCGACTGGCCGTCCATGCAACACCGGGCCGGGAAATCCGAGCGAGACCACGTCGTATTTCCAGTCCCGGGTAATCTTCTTCACGCCCGCCACCATTTGCTTCGCAGTCAGCTTCGGCCCCGACACGAACTTCCTCGGCTCGATCTCACCGCTAACCAACACCTTGACGTGAGTTCCACCAACATCAATGACCAGTGCCTTCATGAATATTTCGCCCCTATGCTGAACGCCTAGTTGAGTCCAGCCTCTCCTCGAAAACTTGATAACCCGCAAGCAGCAGCCCCCGCCAAACCCGCGGGAGTCACGACAACGTGGATCGGGATGCGCCCCATGAACTCGGCAAAGCGCCCCTTGCGCTTGAAGCGCTGCATAAAGGCTGGCTCCTCTATCACTCGCAGGGTGTGTACAGCGACGCCACCGGCCAGATAGACCCCGCCTGTTGCCAGAAACTTGACTGCAAGATTGCCCGCCTCGCTGGCCAAAATCAAAGCAAAGAGATCGATGGTAGCCGCACACAACTTACTTGGGTTTGGGGAGTTTATGGCCTCTTTGATAATCACGACCGACGGATCGGCCGCTGCGTCAATCTGCCTGGCAATGTCCGACTGTTCCGCCAGATTCTCAACGTCTCGCAGGTACCGATAGATATGGGGAATTCCGATTCCGGAGCACACATGCTCGAAGCTCACATGGTCGAACAGTTTAAGCATGTATTCGAGCAGCCGGATCTGCCTTCCGTCGGTGGGAGCAAAGTCCGAATGGCCGCCCTCGGAACTGTGAGCTACATAGCGCGACTTTTCCCACGTGAGGAAAGACTCACCCAGGCCGGTACCAGGTGCAATGACCGCGATGGTTCCATTGCGAGCGGGCTCGCCGGCATTGATGGTGTGTACGTCGCTGGGTCGCAGGATGGGAATAGCGCGGGCAATTGCTTCCAGGTCATTGATGAGATGAACCGACTCAGCGTTGATATTCAACTCCTTCGCCAGCGAGGTCTCTTCGATTACCCAGGGTAGGTTCGTGGTCTTCACCTTCCCATCCATAACTGGTCCGGCTACCGCAAAGCAGGCTCGATCCACGGGCTTTTTGGTCTTTGCCAGAAACTCCTTCACGATGGCTTGCAAACTAGGGTAGTCGGCACTATGCACCCTCGCCTGCAGTAATGGCGCATGAGGGCCGTCTTCACTCGAGAAGATCGCGAGGTCCGTTTTCGTTCCGCCGATATCCCCTGCAACTAGCATTTCCCCAACCTCCCCGTTGGCTTTTTAATAGCGCAACGATTTACCCGCCGATTCTTTAAGAGCCTTCTTCGCCTGACGACTGAGCGAGATGTTGCTTGCTGATCGGCGGTTGATTGATCCAACATGCGACAACGAAGGCAAGGAGGACTACTCCGAGGAGCAATCCTCCAGTGATTGAAATGACGCCCATGATATTGATAGCCGTCATGCGGATGTATACCGCTCGCTGTTCGGCTTCGAACCTTTCAGCGCGTAGAACAAGATGTAGAGGTAGCAAACCACCGGCAGGACAAAAGCGTGGTGAAGTCCCGCATGGTCTGCAATGAAGCCTTGCAACACTGGAATAATCGCACCGCCGACAATCGCCATATTGAGCAGACCCGATCCGGTCCCCGAGAGCGGGCCTAGTTCTGCTTCGCCCAGACTGAAGATAGTCGGGAACATGATCGAGTTGAAGAACCCGACGCCGAGGATGACCCACATGGCGACGTGGCCGGTCAATGCCATGGAGGCGATCACCAGGGTCGCTGCCGCTACAGTACAAATGGCCAGCAGATATCCTGGCTTGAAACGTTGAAGAAGCGGCGCACCGACAAAGCGTCCGACCATTGCACTGCCCCAGTAGAACGACACATATCCGGCCGCCGTTTTGGCAGTCAGGCCGGCAATCTCCGGCAACCCAAAATAGTTGACCAGGAAGCTTCCAATCGATACTTCCGCACCGACGTAGGCAAAGATTCCGATGGCGCCAAAGACAAGGTTGGGATGACGCCAAATCGAGTCGTTTGCCTTCTGTCCGGGAAGGCCTGTCATGGTCTCTACCTGCGGCAGCTTCGAAAGGCCAATCAGCAGGGCGAGCAGCATAAGCGCAACGCCGATGACCGTATAGGGCATCTTTACGGATGCGGCCTGCTGCAAGCGGTAAAGGTGCAGAGCCTCTGGAGTGAACTGTCGCAAGTGCTCCGCCGCCAGAGGAGCGGCGCTTAAGATCAGAAGGCCTCCGACTTTTGGCGCGATGGTTGTGCCCAGCGAGTTAAAGGCCTGAGTGAGGTCCAGTCGGCTTGATGCCGTCTCAGGTTTGCCTAGCAGGTCCACATAGGGATTGGCGGATACCTGAAGCCCGGTGATCCCGGCAGCGAGTACCAGCAGAGCAGTCAAGAACAGCGGAAACGAAACAACGGACGCAGCCGGAATAAATAAGAATGCTCCAAGCGCCATAGTCAACAGGCCGACGACCATTGTGGTCTTGTAGCCGATCGTGTTTACGATCCTCGACCAGGGAACCGAAAACAAGAAATAGGCCGAGAAGAACGCAAACTGGATGAGCATTACTCGGGCATAACTCAGATCGAAGATCGCCTTCAGGTGAGGAATGAGGATGTCGTTCAGGCAAGTGAGAAATCCCCACATGAAGAAGAGAGTTGTCACGATTGCCAAGGGTTTTGAGTAGTTCGGCGCCGCTACAACATTCGCGTTGGGCGTCACAGCAACTTGTCGGGTTCCCATTTTTACCTCCATCCGCCGAGCGGCTTCCGTCCGCTAGCTTGCTATTGACTGCTGTCAAATTCACGCCACGATATTTCGTTTGAATTCGTGACCTACCACCAATGTTCGGCCTGCACACCGTAGGTCAGGCCTTGTGTTCTGTTCCGATATGGCACTCCGCCGACGTAACCTTTGAGCCCGTCCGACCAATTTGCATAGGTAACGAATGCGCGCAGCACCGGTCGGCTGAAGTACTTGCGACCCGCCCCGATTTGCGGCGCAAAGGTAATCTTGCGCAGCCAGCCCTCGTACTGACCCGGTGCGTTTGGATTCTTCACGTGATCGAAGCCTCCTTCAACTGCGAGGGAGAGATATTTTGTGAAGAAGATTTCCGGCCTGGCACCAAACGACACCCACTCGTTCCAATCGTGCTGAGGAACACCATCTTTGGTTCGCTGATAAACAAAAATCGGATATATCGCGAATCTGTCGTTCGGCTGAAAGAGCATCTGCTCAGTAATGAGGATGTTCCTGCTTTTATCGAGGTACAGATATGGATTTGGTATGACCACCCCTGCTCCGTTAGAACTGAAGTTGCTGGCCGCGCCGGTTCCATACTGGAAGGAGAAGGCGTGGAAGCCGCCGTGCCATTCAAGCCGCTGGTGACGCACACCGAATGCGTAACCGCTTGTTGTGGGGATGATGGCGCCAGAAGGGACGCTGACGCTTGCCGCTGTGACCTGGCCGCCTTTGGACGTGGCGTAGTCGAACCACCCAGCCCACAGTCCCAGCGGTCCTTTTATGTCATAGACCCGCACGTCGATGTTGCTCTTCGCAAGAACCCCGTTTTGGGTGACGATGTCCGGCCGCGCGCCGGATAGGAAAGCCACTGCCATTTTGCCGAACTTAATATTCAGGTCCTCTACTCCTCCGCCGTAGCCGCTCAAGTCCAGCGTGTAGAAGTCGTTGATGTCAACATGTTGGCGCCTGTAGTACCGTTCGCCGGCCCAGAATTTGGCGTCGGGTTGGCTCTCGATGACATTGCCCATCTGAATGAAGGCTTCGCGGAAACGGAACTGATCGTTGCCAACGCCATTGGGAAAATTCGCATAGCTGGTGGAATTCGTGGTGTTGGCCTCGATCATGAACTCGGCCTTCGCCCACGCCTTGTCGGGCTTGGTCGGGATTCATCCAGTTGTCGACAAAGATGAGTTCGGCGTAAGTTTCCGCCTCATTGCCGAGGCGGTATTTCGCCTCCGCGCCGGGCGCCTGAAACGCGACCTGCTGGCCGCCCTCACTATTCAATCCGTAACCGGAGCGGAAATAACCGTGAAATTCGAAGGCCCCCACCTGCTGCTGAAGTTTGGTTATCCTTTGGTCCGCATCGCGAATGAAGTCATAGGTTGGTGCATTAGCAAGCTCTCCTTGAAACTTGGCCCCAATCTGGCTGGAATTTCCCGAGAGCACCTTCCCGGCTGCCTGCTCGGCGGCCAATTCCGCTGTGGAAATGGTCTTCGTCTTGCCATCTGCGACGGCCTGCTTCTCTTTATCGAGTTGCTGTTCCAGGGTGGCAATGCGCAGGGCAAGCGCCTGCGTCGTCGCCTCGTATTCCTGCTTTAGTTCCTGTACCTGCTGCTGTAACTGCTCCGACTTTGGTGATTGCTGCGCTGCCGCCGTGAAGCCCAACGCCAGGACTTCGATGCCGCAAATGACCCGTAACGCCCGACTGCGCGCGGCACACGATTTCACACCTGATCCTGCTATCATGGGCTACTTCCGCCGCCGGATTTCTTGCTCTCCAGCGAAATGTTTCGTCTCTCCATAAAGCACTCCTATGGCCCAGCCACACAATCTGACATAAGATGCGCTGAACCTGCGCCACATCAGCGGCTTGCGACCCTCCAAGAATTGAACGCGTTCCTCTGATCCAGAACGACCATAAGACTAGAGTTCGTCAAGTGACGACAGGCCACCACCGTCTGATTTTCGGTGGGTCCCAATGTGAGGATCGGGTAAGGCGGCTTGATCCCATGTAACCGGTATTTCCGGCTCTAGAGAGAAAGCCTTGATCAGATGTACGAGGCTTGTCCCGAGATGATGGCAAAGCGAGTCATAAATTGAGGGCTCAGATCTTGCGGTGCCGATGCCTGACAGACAGTTGGGCAAGCGAACGAGCCAGCGAGGCGCGCACGGAAGCGACCTCCTGAGACGAGATCTTCTCCCGGAGGCGAGCCTCGGCCTGTTGACGAGCCTCTTCGGCCTTTGCTTCGTCGATGCTGTCGGCGGGAACAGCCATGTCGGTCACAATGGTTACACTGTCGCCCGTAATCTCGATCAGACCCTCGCCAACAGCGAGATAATCCTCACGCCCGTCTTTCCGAATAACCATCTCGCCGGGCACAAGTTGGGTCATGAGCCGAATATGGTGCGGAAGGATACCGATCTCGCCTTGCGCCCCGGGAAGCGTGACCATGTCCACGTCCTTGGAGTAGACGACAGCATCGGGCGTAGCGATTTCGAGTTTCAGAGTATTCCCCATATCAACCCTTGACCTCTTCAATGGCGCCCTTCATGTAGAAGTTCCCTTCCGGCACCCCGTCATGCTTGCCTTCAAGAATCTCCTTGAAGCCCCGCACGGTTTCCGCTACCGGAACCTGTCTGCCTTCGCGACCAGTAAAAACCTGAGCCACGCTGAATGGCTGGCTCAGAAAGCGCTGAATTTTGCGGGCGCGGGCCACAGTGAGCTTGTCTTCCGGCGACAGTTCGTCCACTCCGAGAATCGCGATGATGTCCTGGAGATCTTTGTATCTCTGCAGCACCTTCTGGACATTGCGTGCGACATCATAGTGCTCCTGTCCGACAATTTCCGGAGTCAGAGCGCGCGACGTGGATGCCAGTGGATCGACAGCGGGATATATCCCCAGCTCAGCGATCGACCGCTCCAGCACAATCGTTGCGTCCAGATGCGCGAACGTTGTCGCGGGCGCGGGATCGGTGAGATCGTCGGCTGGCACATACACGGCCTGGAACGAAGTAATCGAGCCACGCTTTGTCGATGTGATTCGCTCCTGCAGCGCTCCCATTTCCGCCGCGAGAGTCGGCTGGTAGCCGACAGCGCTGGCTGTGCGGCCCAGCAAAGCGGAAACCTCGGCGCCCGCTTGCGAAAAGCGGAAAATGTTGTCGATGAACAGCAGGACATCCTGGCTCTTTTCATCGCGGAAGTATTCAGTCATGGCCAGCCCGGAGAGAGCGACGCGGAGACGCGCACCTGGCGGTTCGTTCATCTGTCCATAGACCAGGGCAATCCTCGATTCATTGAGCTTGTCGGGCTTGATGACGCCAGCCTCGCACATCTGCTCGTAGAGGTCATTGCCCTCGCGCGTTCGTTCGCCCACGCCAGCGAATACCGAGACGCCGCCGTGAAGCTTGGCGACATTGTTGATCAGTTCCATGATCACCACTGTCTTGCCCACGCCCGCGCCGCCGAATGCGCCTACTTTGCCTCCCTTCAGAAAGGGGCAGACCAGGTCGATCACTTTGATGCCGGTCGAGAGCACTTGCGGAGACGTGGATTGTTCTTCAAGAGTCGGTGGCGGTCGATGGATCGGATAGAACTTCGTTGCATTCACCGGCCCGTGCTCGTCCACTGGATTGCCTGTGACATCGAAGATGCGGCCCATGACTCCTTCGCCGACCGGCACGGAAATCGGCGCGCCACTGTCGGTCACCTGAAAGCCCCGCTTCAGTCCCTCAGTACCCGACATGGATATGTACTTCGAGGGTGAGCTTGACCGGCTGATTCTTGACTTCGAACTCGCAGGTCAGAGCATTGTAGATTCCGGGCAGCGCGTCGGGAAACTCAACATCGACTACCGGACCATGAACTTTAACGATTTTTCCTGTATTCATATATCTATACCTGTCTGGGAATTGGCTGGGAGCTTCTCTCAATCGGACTGTCCGCCGGCAATCTCCAGCAACTCCTTTGTGATATTGCCTTGCCGCAGCTCGTTGTATTCAAGAGTCAGGCTTCGGATCAGGCTGTCAGCGTTGTCCGTTGCGTTCTTCATCGAAACCAGACGCGCACTTTGCTCGCTGGCCTTTGCGTTCAACAATGCTTGATAGAGAACAATGTCCAGGTAGTGCGAGAGGAGATAGGCCAGCACGGCCTCGGTACTGGGCTCGAACACGGCCTCCGGGCCGCCGTGCTTCAGTTCCTCGGGCGGCATGTCCTGGATCTTCAAACCTTTCACCTCGCCTACTGGGAGATAATCAAGACAGAGCGCCTGCTGCGTGAGTGTATTAATGAAGCGCGTAGCCATAATCTGGACCTGATCGACCTCTCGCCTGAGGAAGAGATCGCGTGCGCAGGCAGCAATCGCCTTGGCCTCTGAATATTGGGGACTGTCGTGGTATTCAAATTCGGCAGCTAGTTGCCGTTGGGTACGGGTAACGAATTGCCAGGCCTTCCGTCCCGCCGTGATGAAGACCGTCGATTTCGAGTCCAACTCGGACGCCAACCGGAACAGATTGCTATTGAGCGCCCCGCACAGGCCCTTGTCGGCGCCGATCAGGATGACGGCACGCTTCCTGACTTCTCGCTTTTCGAGCAGGGGATGTGTGAAATCGCCCATGTGCGTTGTCGCCTCGCGCTGAATGCGATAAAGGAGACGCCCGAATGGCCGTCCGGCGAGAGCGCGTTCCTGAGCCTTGCGCAGCTTCGACGCCGCTACCAACTGCATCGACTTCGTGATCTGCGAGGTATTCCCGACAGAATGGATCCGGCGCCGCAATTCTCGTGAACTATGCATCGCTCACGCACCAGTCCCTGTGATTCGCTGAATTGATCATCTCCACACCTGTTTGAATTCTTCCGCAGCCGACTTCAACTCCGCTATCAGGGAATCGGTAAGCTTCTTCTCGCCGGCGATCTTCTTCAGCAACTCGGCTTTGCGCGTGCCGAGAAAATCGACCAGCTTGTTCTGGAACTCTTTCACTCTCTCCAGCGGCACAGTGTCGACGTATCCGTTCTGTACTATCCAAATCGTCGCCACCTGCACCTCAAGGGAAGTTGGGCTGTACTGCGGCTGGTTGAACATTTCCACGATGCGTTTGCCGCGGTCGATCTGCGCCTGCGTCTTTGCGTCCAGTTCGGAGCCGAATTGTGCAAAGGCAGCCAGTTCGCGAAACTGGGCCAGATCGCCTTTCAGCTGTCCGGCAACTTGCTTCATCGCCTTGAGCTGCGCATCTGAGCCGACCCGAGACACAGAGAGACCCACGTTAATGGCGGGGCGAACACCCTGGTAAAACAGGTCGGTCTCAAGATAAATCTGACCATCGGTGATCGAGATGACATTGGTAGGAATGTAAGCAGAAACGTCGCCTGCCTGCGTCTCGATAATAGGCAGAGCTGTCAGCGAACCGTTGCCGTACTTCTCGCCGACCCGGGCCGCGCGCTCAAGTAGACGGCTGTGAAGATAGAACACATCCCCGGGATAGGCTTCGCGGCCGGAGGGCCGCTTGAGGATCAGTGAAACCTGGCGGTAAGCCACTGCGTGCTTCGATAAGTCGTCGAAGACAATCAACGCATCCATGCCGTTATCCATAAACCACTCCCCCATCGCTGTCCCTGCAAATGGGGCCAGATATTGATTGGTAGCTGAATCCGAGGCGGGCGAGGCAAGGATGATGGTGTAGGGGAGGGCTCCAGCCTGATCAAGAACGCTGATGATCCGCGCGATATTTGACTGCTTTTGTCCGATCGCGACGTAAATGCAGTAGAGGGGTCGATAGTCCTTGTCGCCAGCGGCGTCTGCGGCCCGATTGAGACGCGCCTGGTTGATGATCGTGTCGATGCAAATGGTTGTCTTGCCCGTCGAGCGGTCGCCGATGATCAACTCCCGCTGTCCGCGGCCAACGGGAATCATCGAGTCGATGGCCATGATGCCAGTTTGCACGGGCTGATTGACGGGCTTGCGCCGGATGATGCCCGGAGCCAGGTTTTCTACCGGATAGGTGACTTCGCTGGTCACCGGGCCCTTGCCGTCGAGAGGCTGTCCGAGCGTATCTACAACGCGACCTAACAGGCCTTTACCCACCGGCACCTGCAACAGTTTGCCAGTTGTGCGGACTTCATCGCCTTCCTCAAGCTTTGTGTAGTCGCCAAGGATAATGACTCCGACCTCTGTCTCGTCAAGGTCGAGTGCCAGTCCGGTTACGCCGTGGCCCAGGTCGAGCATCTCATTGAGCATTGCATCGGTCAGCCCTTCCACTCGCGCCACACCGTCGCCAATCTCGCGGATGACACCTACATTCTGTTTGGCTGTCGCCGCCTTGGCTCCCGCGATTTGAGCTTCAATTTCCTTCAGTAAGTCAGCCATATAACCTTCACCCTGATGGCGATAGAGTTCGCACTCATACGCCCTTCAGATCTGTTTTTCTCCCGTTAACGCTGGCGATGCCAAACCTCTTCTTTAATTCGGCGATTCCAGCCTGCACGCTTCCGTCATAGACATCGCTGCCCACTTGAACGCGCATTCCGCCGATCAAGTCCGGCTTGAGAACAAACTGCGTAGCTAATCCGGCACCATAGGCGCGCTCCAAATTGGCCTGCACACTGGTTCGCAAATCATCCGGGATCGGTTCTGCACTCTCGACCTTGGCCATGTGTTGTGCGCGGTCGAGCTTTACCAATCGCTTGAGGTAGCCAAGTACTGTTAAATAGCCGCGGCGTCTGAACTGGATGACAGACTGCACCACCTGACGGACGCGGCCCTCATCCAACGTTCGGTTCACGATACACAAGCGAAAGAGTTGCCGGGCTTCGCGCATCGCTTGCTTTGTGGTCATGCTCATGCTCGGACTTCCCTTTCGTTACGCTGCAATTTGCGCGGCTGTCTCTTCATCGATGCGCCGTTGATCTTCTGCCGTAAGAACCTTGCCAGTGACTGAGGAGGTTGCTTGCACGACCAATCGACCCAGTTCCCGCTTCAAGTCGGCAAGCATGCGAGCGTAGTCTTGCTCGGCGGCTTCGCGCGACTTGGCCAGGATCTGTTCTGCAGCTGCCACGGCCTTCTGTATCTCTTCGTCCTTTACCTTGGCAGCCGCAGCTCGGGCCTCCTCGATCAGCTTGGTTATCTCCTCATTGGTCTGCGTTAATAGTTGCTGGCGCCGCGTCTCGGCTTGCGCCAGGTCGTCGGCTATTTTCTTTGTGTTCGCGACTCCTTCTTCGATTTGCCTGCGCCGATCCTCCAGCATCTTGAGGACGGGTTTGTAGGCAAACCGTTGAAGCAGAACGCATACAATCGAGAAGCTGACGATCTGAGCAATCAGGGAAGGCCAGGCTATGCCGAACGTCTGAGCAATCTGTTGGACCTGCCCGCCACTCTCCGCTGCTGCCAGCAAAACTAAAGGATTCATCGGTGTCCCCCGTGTTCTGAGCTCCAAACGTTCAGAGCTTTTTTACCGGACAAGAAACAAGGCGTAGAAAACAATCGCTTCGGCAAAAGCGATGGCCAGGATCGACTGCACCAGCACCTTTGTTGAGGCATCCGGATTGCGGCCCACCGCTTCCGACGCTTTCATGCCGATCAACCCCACGCCAATAGCGGCCCCTAGCGCCGCCAGGCCAACATGTATGCTTCCACTCATAGTGATTCTTCCCTTCTCTTTCCCGCCGACTCCTACGCTGAACGCGTTGAGCCGGCGAAGCTTTAAAAATTAGCCCTGCGTCGCCGCAGGCTCATCCTGATGCTGGCAAATCAGCAGTGTGAAGACAGCGGTCAACAACATGAAGACCAGCGCTTGCACCAGGCCTACCAGCAACTCAAGAAAATAAAACGGAATCGGTAACAACCAGCCCAGGTGGGGAACGAGCGTGGACATGGTGTCCAACATGTTTTCCCCAGCGAAAGTATTTCCGTAGAGACGAAAACTCAGGGAGATCGGCCGGAACAAGATTGAGATGATCTCTAGGCAGCCCGAGGCAAAGAACACGACCACCATGATGAGCTTCATCGGCCCGCTGGTGTTGCCTTTGGGCGCAAACAACTCTTTGAGAAAGCCAACGGGGCCGATTTCCTGCAGCGCCCAGACCAGCCAGCAGGCGAAGAAGACCAGCGCCATGGCAAGTGTCAGGTTGACGTCAGCGTTGGCGCCACGGAACAAGGGATGATCGATGACGAAGCCATGAGGACTCGCATGTCCCCAGCCAATGGTTCCTACTCCGGGAATCAACCCCATCCAGTTCGCGAAAAGGATGAAGATGAAGATGGTCGCGAAGAACCAGAACGTCCGCTTCACCAAGCGCGGACCGATGATGCCTTCTAGAAAGGTATGTAGTCCCTCGACCAGCCATTCCCAAAAGTTCTGGACTCCATCGGGAACCATCTTCATTTGCCGTGTAGCGATCTGAGCGAAAACGATAAGGCCCGCTGCGACAATCCAGCTGGCGACCATAGAATTGGTAATCGGAAAGCCGAATGGTCTCGCGATCTCTACTGCTTTTTGCGATGGGCTCTGCTCCTTCGGTTCCTGGTCGATCACATTGGACTGGGCCATGTCGGAAGCACGAACCGAGCTCGCCCAAGCATTGACACTTGAAATGTAGTTCGTGCCCGGGCAAAGGAACAGAGCAACAAGGAGTAGCCATAGCAGCTTCCTTCTAAGCCTCGGGAGCATTGATTTCGTCACCATTCGATCATCCCTGTCCTTAGGCAGTTTTCTCGGCTCATCACCTTTACCTTCTGTCTTCCATAGAGCACTCGGAGCACCAATTCGAATCGACACATGATTCTCGCGGGCAAGTCTCTTGAACTAAGAGGATTAAATGTGGTCCTTGGTCGCCAGGAACCTACTTTCACGCGCCTGGTTTCACCCTCTGTGAATGACGGCAATTTGTCAGATGACCAGCGCGTGAGCAGTCCCATCCAAGAAATATGCTCGAACACACTACGACATGACTCTGGAAAAACCTGCTGCGTGTTATGTGCGAGAAGGGATTGTCTGCGATACGCAGTGTTCGACTACGGTTCGAGCGGTTAGTTGAGAGCGGGTAGTCTACTTGAGGTTTTCGTCAGCTCGTATAGCCATGAGAGAGATTGTGGCAATAATTCGTCTTCGGTATAACGCCAGAGCCAGTTCCCCTCAGCACGGCCAGGTACATTCATACGAGTTGCGCCGCCCAGATTCAACAGATCCTGCAAAGGTGTAATCGCGAGTGCCGCCGCTGATGACCATGCCAGACTTATCAACGCCGGCGCTGCATCCCCACTCTCGCCGGGCTGGCGCTTCAAGTAGCTCCATAGGTTCCGCCTCTGCTGCTCGGGCAGTTCCTCGTACCACTGGCGAGTCGTGGCATTGTCGTGCGTACCTGTATAAACGACCGTGTTGGGAACGTAGTTATGCGGCAGGTATGGATTGTCCGCATGACCGTCGAAGGCAAATTGCAGAATTCGAGTTCCAGGCACCTCAAATTGGTCGCGCAACATTTGCACGTCGGGTGTGATAGTCCCCAGGTCTTCGGCTATAAATGGTAAGCGTCCCAGCTCACTCTGCACACACTGGAAGAAGGTGGCGCCCGGCCCAGCAATCCATTGCCCGGACTGCGCCGTGGGCGCTCCGGCCGGGACATGCCAGGCAGCTGCGAAACCGCGGAAGTGATCCAGCCGGATCAAATCCACATGCGCCAGCAACGCACGCAGCCGGTCGATGCACCAGCGATATCCAGTCGAACGAAGAGCATCCCAGTTGTAGACAGGATTGCCCCACAATTGGCCTTGCGCACTGAAGTAGTCCGGAGGAACTCCGCCGACGAATCTTGGACGACGATGTTCATCCAGAAGAAACCATTCAGGGTTAGCCCACACGTCGCTCGAATCCGGGGACACAAAGAAAGGCAGGTCGCCGATCAGAGCTACGCCCTTGCTGTGAGCGTATTCCTTCAATTTGTCAGCCTGCCGGACGAGCAGAAACTGCGCAAAGCGAACCTGGTCGACTTGACTTGCCAGCTCTCGCCGTGCCACGGCAAGAGCATCCGGTCTGCGCCGAACTAACTCTGCAGGCCACTCCAGATAATAGGAGCCTCTGTATTTGAATTTCAGAGCTCGGAATAAAGCATAATCCCCAAGCCAACCTGCGCTTTCAGCGCAGAACTCTTCGAAGGAAACGCGCAAATCGCTGCGTTCCCCGGCTCTAAAGTTCGTCCACGCTTTTTCGATCATGCGGCTTTTGAAGGGCACGACGCGGTCGTAGTCCACCATGTTCGCAGGAAAGTCGGTCTCACAATCGCTCGCCTGCAACAGCCCATCCGATATGAGACATTCAGGACTAATGATGAGGGCATTTCCTGCGAAGGAACATAATGACTGATAGGGCGAGTTCCCATAGCCGGTTGGACCAACCGGCAACGCCTGCCACCACTGTTGGCCGGCTTGATGAAGATGATCGATCCAGGAGAAAGCTGAGGGCCCGAGATCGCCAACGCCGTACGGGCTGGGTAGAGATGTAACATGCAGCAGCAGGCCTGAGGCACGGTATTCAGGAGGAAATGGAGGAAGTTGTGCTCCTCCACTCAACTGAGTCATTGCCCAGTACCCGCGGAACCCAGAGCACCATTGACGATCTCCTGAGCCTCACTGACGATCCTGTTCAGATGTGCCTCGCTCGCGAAGCTCTCGGCATAGATTTTGTAGATATTCTCCGTGCCCGAAGGCCGCGCCGCAAACCAGCCGCCGCGTGCAACAACCTTCAAGCCACCGATGGTCGCTCCATTGCCCGGAGCTGTAGTCAGCTTGGCGACAATTGGTTCGCCAGCGAGATTCCCCTCCTTTACGGCAGTCGGCGACAGCTTTTGCAATCTTGCCTTCTGCTCCGGCGTCGCAGGCGCATCGATGCGGGTGTAGAACGGCGCGCCGAATTCTTCCGTCAACTCGCGGTAGTGCTCTCCAGGATCCTTACCTGTGCGTGCCGTAATCTCAGCTGCGAGCAGGTCCATGATTGGACCGTCCTTATCTGTTGTCCACACTGTACCGTCAAGACGAAGAAAACTTGCTCCGGCACTTTCTTCTCCACCAAAACAGTACGACCCATCAAACAAGCCCGGTACAAACCACTTAAAGCCGACCGGAACTTCACGCAATTCGCGGCCAAGCTTCTGGACAACTTTGTCGATCATCGAGCTGCTGACCAGAGTTTTTCCTACTGCTGCGTCTCTCCTCCACTTTGGACGGTGCGCGAGCAGATATTGAATGGCGACGGCTAGATAGTGGTTTGGATTCATCAATCCCACACTCGGCGTAACGATCCCATGTCGGTCCGAATCGGGATCGTTTGCAAAGGCCACCTGGAAGCGATCCTTTAGTTCAACGAGCCTGGCCATCGCATAAGGGCTGGAGCAGTCCATACGGATTTTGCCGTCGTGGTCCACGGTCATGAATGAAAAAGTTGGGTCAAGGACCGGGTTCACTACGGTTACGTCCAGTCCGTAGATGGCATTAATCGGCTCCCAGTATGGCCGCGCCGCTCCACCCAGAGGATCGACGCCCAGTTTCAGGCCAGCGCGGCGAATCACTTCCATGTCAACGACATTCTTTAGGTCGTGAACATACGGCAGCATCAGGTCTTCCTGATGAACACACGCAGCATGGATGGCTTTGGTATACGGAACTCGTCTAACGTCCCTATTGCCTGATCGCAATAAGTCATTTGCCCGATCCTGCACCCATTTCGTCACCTCAGTATCGGCTGGCCCACCGTTGGTCGGGTTGTATTTGAATCCTCCATCCTCCGGCGGATTATGCGACGGTGTGATGACGATGCCGTCGGCGAGATGATCCTTTCGACCGCGGTTGTAGACGAGGATCGCTCGCGAAATAACGGGCGTGGGAGTTACGGCATCATTCTCCTGAATGATTGTTTCCACATTGTTCGCGGCGAGTACGCTGAGGGCTGTGCGCTGCGCAGGACCGGACAGTGCGTGCGTGTCCTTTCCCATGTAGAGCGGCCCGTCCGTTCCCTGCTCACGCCGGTAGTCGCAAATCGCCTGAGTAATCGCAAGAATGTGCGCTTCGGTAAAGGTGCCACGCAGGGGCGAGCCACGGTGTCCGCTCGTTCCGAACGCGACCAGTTGGTTGGGATCCTCCAAGTCAGGACGGCACTCGAAGTAGGCCGGCTCCAGACGACCCAGATCGATCAGCAACTCCTTTGGAGCCGGCTTTCCCGCGAGCGGCGAGATCACTTCGCCGGTTTCGCTCGCCGGCTGGACTTTTACTTGACTGGGCATGGTTTCACCTCCCAGATCTCGGACGCATACTCCGCAATCGTGCGGTCACTCGAAAACTTGCCGGAGCAGGCAATATTGAGAATTGCCTTGCGCGCCCACGCCTGGGGGTCCGCGTACAAATCTCCGAGCCTCTCCTGCGCCCGGCAATAGGACGTCAGGTCTGCCAGATGCATGTAGTGATCACCCTGTGTTAGAAGTGTGTCGCGCAACGGGGCAAACACGCCCGGCTCGTTGGGGCTGAAGTGATCGGAGAAAATCAGATCCAGAGCTCCCTGAATCTCCGGCTCATTCTCATAGTGCCAATAGGGGCTATACCAGGCGCGACTACTCTCCACTTGTTCAACCGTTAGCCCAAACATGAAGAGGTTTTCTTCTCCTGCCTCTTCCGCCATTTCGATGGTCGCACCGTCACGCGTGCCAACAGTCAAAGCGCCATTCATCATGAACTTCATGTTGCTGGTTCCGCTTGCCTCATACCCCGCGGTAGATATCTGGTTGGAGACATCGCTCGCCGGAATGAGCTTTTCCGCCAGGCTGACATTGTATTCAGGAACAAAGACGACCTTGAGACGGCCGCGCACCAACGGATCGGCG
>Ga0206827_1083_pt1 | contig 21947 bp, 19 predicted proteins | sample Alteio_BWOrgCont_77_FD_152852 | JGI IMG/M metagenome (GOLD analysis project Ga0206827, IMG submission 152852) | Enriched cells from forest soil in Barre Woods Harvard Forest LTER site, Petersham, Massachusetts, United States -... | ecosystem: Environmental > Terrestrial > Soil > Temperate forest >...
ACTTCGGCCGTTCGCCGTATCGGCTCGGGCCGGATCAGATCCGGCAGTACCAGGCTCACCTGTTTCGGGATCGCAAGCTAGCGCCCAGAACGATAGAAGGTCGCACAGCAGCTCTCCGGTTCCTGTTCGTGAAGACGCTGCGGCGGCCGTATATCCCCGACCACATTCCATTTCCCAAGGCTCCGAGACCTCTGCCGACCGTACTGAGTCAGGAAGAGGTGATGCGGCTCATAGGTTCAGCGCAGAACTTGATGCACCGCGCCATGCTGATGACCTTGTACGCAACCGGTATGCGCCGCAGCGAGCTGTGCCAGCTCAGAGTTGCCGATGTCGACAGCCAGCGGATGGTCATTCGCGTCCGTCACGGCAAGGGCGGAAGAGATCGCGACGTTCTCCTGACACCGAAGCTGCTGGAGACCCTGCGAGAGTACTGGCGCTGGTTGAAGCCGCGAACATACCTGTTTCCAGGCATGGTCAACAACTGGCGCGCCGATGTCCCTATTACGTCGAAGGTCGTCTGGACTGCCGTTAACGAGGCGCGAAAACGCGCCAACATTTCCAAGCGTGTTTCGCCGCATACGCTACGCCACAGCTTCGCAACCCACATGCTCGAAGCCGGCGCCGATCTGCGCACCATCCAGGTGCTGCTCGGACACGCCAAGCTCGCCGATACGACGGTGTATCTGCATTTGTCACGCCGGCACCTTCAGGCGGTGGCCAGCCCACTCGAAGCGATCGAAGTATCCTGCCCTGACACTGCGAAGCGTTCCAGGAAGCGGATCAAGCGATGAGCCGGCCCACCCTCGAGGTGGCCGATATCATCCGCGCATCAGGCGACAGCTTCCAGGAGAAGTACGGATCGCATCTTGCATGGCCTCATCGCAAGGTGCTCGATGCCATTCTCCGGTGCCGCACTTCGACTCTGGGTGGGCATCGCGATCGGTGCGTACGCTGCGGTCATCAGGCCATCTCTTACAACTCATGCCGCAACCGGCACTGCCCCAAGTGCCAGGGGAACGCACGCGCCAAGTGGCTCCAGGCGCGCTCGGCAGAACTGTTGCCGGTACCGTACTTCCACATCGTATTCACTCTGCCACACGAGCTCTCCGCCTTGGCACTCGGCAACAAGAGACTCATCTATGACCTGCTCTATCGTGCCAGCGCCGCAGCCCTGCTCGAACTGGCTCGCGACCCCAAGCACCTTGGAGCCGACATCGGCTTCCTTGGTGTGCTGCACACCTGGGGGCAGAACCTGGAACATCATCCCCACGTGCATTACATCGTTCCCGGCGGTGGTCTCACTGCCGACCACTGCAAGTGGGTCTCCTCGTCCGGTCGCTTCTTCCTGCCGGTGGTGGCACTCAGCAGAGTCTTCCGCGGCAAGTTCTCCGCCGGCCTCCGCGATCTCTTCCGCTGCAACAAGCTCCAGTTCCACGGCTCGCTTCAGAAGCTAGCCGACGCAGACTGCTTTCGTCAGTTTCTTCGGCGGCTGTTCACGAACGACTGGGTGGTCTACGCCAAGCCGCCGTTTGGGGGACCAGAGCATGTGCTGCGCTATCTGGCCCGCTACACCCATCGCGTGGCCATCTCTGACCATCGCCTCATCGCCTTCAAGGATGATCGAGTCTCCTTCCTCTGGCGAGACTACGCACATGGCGGCAAGCAGAAGGTCATGACAGTAGCGTCCCGTGAGTTCCTGCGCCGCTTCCTGCTCCATGTTCTTCCCGGCGGACTCGTGCGCATCCGCCACTTCGGCTTGTTCGCCAACCGAAAGCGCAGGGCCACACTCACACGTTGCCGGGTTCTACTCGGCGCAACCATGCGGACAGATCCACGAGAGAAGCTCACCAGGAAATGCCCAGCATGCTCCGGCGTCATGCTGGTCGTCGAACGCCTATCCAGCGCTCAACTCCACTTCCATGCAGACACGCATTTCTGCAGAACGCGGAGGTTCAGAGATGATACTTCCTAGCAGATCGATGGAAACGCCGCGGACGATCTTGCTGCCTACACCCGAGCTCCGGCGCCGGACCGCCGACGTGTGCTCATTCAGCCTATTCAACGACTACACAGGTGAGCCTCATCCGCCCTTAGCTATCCGTTGTGCGCCAGTTCGAGAGCCTGTTGCTGCGATAAGCGCGCGCCAGGCAACGGTTCTTCCCCAAGCCGGCTCCCGCGGCCCATTCAAATCCCATACGTAGATCACCGCGTCCGCCGCAAACGTCACCGGCTCATTGCAAACGATCCTATCGACACTGCCCGCCAGTAGCATACGGAGAATCCGCCTTTGCCCGGGGCAGTCCCGATAGGAACCTAACGTTTCTCGCGATTAATGACGCTGAACGTGTTCTCCCATGGGGCGAACGACGGCTTATGGCTTCCATGGAGGCAGCAGACGTTTCTGCACCTTGCCCAGGGTGGTGCGGGGTAAGCTTTCGACGCAGATGAAGGCGCGAGGGACTTTGAACGAAGCAAAGACGCGCCGGCAGCGCGCTTCGAGGTCTGCCGGATCGAATGGCATGCGCGCGACAATGTAGGCTACCGGCACCTCACCGCGGATGGCGTCCGGCTGCCCGGCTACCGCGGCTTCTGCTATTTCTTCCTGCTCAAGGAGGAAGTCCTCGATCTCGCGGGGATAAATGTTGAAGCCGCCGGAGATGATCAGATCACTTTTGCGGCCGAGCAGTGTGTAATAGCCGTCATCGGAGACTTGCCCCATGTCACCGGTACGGAACCAGCCACCGTCGAAGGCTGCTGCGGTGGCCTCCGGGCGACGCCAGTAGCCCGCGAAGACGTTTGAACCGCGCAACTGAACCTCACCATCGACAAGGCACACAGAGACGCCGGGCAGGGGCAGGCCGACAGTGCCGGGACGGCGCTCGCCGTGGTAGGGATTGGAAATGTTCATCAGTGTCTCCGTCATGCCGTAGCGCTCGAGGATGGTGTGGCCGAAACGCTCGCGGAATTCTTCGAGCACCTTCGCGGGTAGTGGCGCTGAACCGGAGACAAAGAGGCGCATGTAGGATCCGATCTCGCGTGTCTGATCGACGGGAAGGCCGAGCAACCGGACATAAATGGTCGGAACGCCAAAGAAGAGTGTCGGGCGAAAGTCGAGGAACTCGGCGCCAGCATTCTGGTGTTCGAATCGGTCCAGCAGTCGCATCCGGCAGCCACTTGCGAGCCAGGAGTGGAGGCCATTGCCAAGCGCATGCACGTGAAAGAGCGGCAGAGCGAGAAGGAAGCGGTCTTCCACATTGATTTCCCAACAGGCTGTAAGGTTGAGCGCATTTACAGCAAAGTTATTGTGTGTGAGGATGGCGCCCTTTGAGGTGCCTGTGGTACCCGAGGTGTAAACGAGCGCCGCAGGTGAGTCTCCATCGAGGCTGGCGCGCACGGGCTGGGCTGATTCGGGCATGGTCAGTTCGTCGACTCGCCACAAAGCCGCGCCGCCGTGCACTGGCACGCGCGCAACCACAGCTTTTGGCTCGGCGTCGGCCAGGATGTGCTGAATCTCGCGTTCGCGGTAGAGGATGTTGATAGGTACAAAGATGACCCCGAGACGGACGCAGGCGAGGTAGAGATCGATGAATTCGAGGCAGTTTGAAAGATACACACAGAGGCGGTCGCCCCGAACCAGGCCGCGTGCGGTGAGCAGGGCCGCCATGCGATTGGCGCGGTCATCAACCTGAGCGAAGCTGAAGGTTTGTCCCTGAAACTCAAGCGCAATCTGATGAGAACTGCCTCGGAAGGAGCGATCGAAGAGGTGATTCAGGTTCATGCTGGATTGTTGGGCTCCTCTGGCAGGAATGGTACCGATAAAGCAGTAAGCAAGCTGAAGACGCTCAAGGCGAGGAAGCTGGATCGGAAGGAACCCGTCGCGTCTGCGAGCCAGCCGATGGCCGGCGCTCCGGCGAGGATCATGACGATCCCGATCATATTTACGAACCCCATCGCGACGCCGGCTCGACCTGGAAAAAGCGTAGCGGCGCGGTTGAAGCATACGGCGTAAGGTACGCCGCAACCCAGAGCCAGCCCAGCTATGGCAGCAAATGTGAGCCAGAACGAGCGACTCGCGGCAAGCGCTGTGCAGGCGGCAGCGTTAAGTACCAGAGATGCCCACGAGCGGGCGCAAGCGCACTCGATGCCCTAGCCATCCACCCAAGGGACGAGTCACGATACCGAGGAGCAAGACCAGCGAACCGAGAAGACCAGCGGCCTTGAGCGGCATGCCGAGCGTCGTGCGGAGCAGCGTGGTAATCCACGTGCCCACAACGATCATGAGACCAAAAGTGGCCATCTGTACGACACCCAAGAGCCAAAGCCCGGAATGCGCAAGAATGTGAGCGAGCCGAAGGGGTGGGGCAGCAGTGGGCTCGGGCCACGGAGCCATCCACAGGCAATACAGGCAGAGGGCGAGCGCACCCCCCGCACAGCCCACGAAAGCGCCGCGCCACCCTAGGACATCCAGCATCTGCGGGACGACGAAGATCACGAACCCGGCGCCCAGCACTATCGAGCCTCCATAGAAGCCCTGGGCGAGATGCAGCGCGGGTCCACGAAAGCCCCCACGGTGTATCGCGCGCCGGCGGCAAAACAGGTGCCGGTTCCAAGTCCAGCCATGGCCTTGAAGAAGAGAAGTTGGGCGTAGCTGGTAGAGAGGCCGAGAGCGATGTTCGCCAACGCGACCCAGGCAAGAGCAAGGATCAGCACGCGGAGCGAGCCGAAACGATCCGCAAGGCGACCACCGGGTACTTGCATCAGCGCGTGAGTAAGAAAGATGGCGGTTGTGATGAGTCCCACCTCGCCCTGACTCAGTGCGAAGTGTTCGCGCAGAATGGCGAACATTGGTGCATGGTTGGTATAGTTGGCGGAAAACGCAAAGCCCAGGCCACAGGCGGTGAGAAGCGCGCGTCTATTCATGAGGGCCTGGGCAAGGATCGGCTGAGCGTAGCATCTGGCCTCGGCAGGAGTCCAGTCCGATGCCCCGAGTGGTCCGCTGGGCAAGCATGAGTCGTGTTACCAGCAATTGGCCGCGACCAGCCACAATCATTGGGATTTGAATTTCTCCCCGAGTCCATTAATATTGCAGACTCTGCGATGGCGATTCATTTCCATTGAGCGCTGAAACCATCGCTAGGAAGACTTATTTGATGCAGAGCCTTAGATACAGGTTCATCACCCTTTTTTTCACTTTCGCATGCCTGCTGGTACTGATCGCTGTTAGCGTGCCGCTCCACGCTCAAGCCGATGCCAGCTACGGGATCGCTGAGACCAAGAACGTGATGATAGCCATGCGGGACGGAGTGAAGCTCGCGACCGACATCTACCGCCCTACGCAAAACGGTCAGGTCGTCGACAGCAAGTTTCCCGTGATCCTAATGCGCACGCCGTACAACAAAGATGACGCGGCGCAGGCTGCGAATGCCTTCGTGCCATATGGATACGTCGTTGTGCTTCAGGATGTGCGTGGCCGCTATAAGTCCGAGGGACACTGGCGTCCCCTCGTCGACGATCCGAACGATGGCTTTGATACCGCGCAGTGGATTGGGTCACAGCCTTGGTGCGATGGTGGTATCGGAACGATCGGATCGTCGTATGCAGGTGCGACGCAACATGCACTGGCGATCGCCAACGCTCCTTATATAAAAGCGATGATCCCCCGCAATGCGATGTCAGACTTCGGCCGCTATGGTGTCCGGCACAATGGGGCCTTCGAGCTGCGCTTTTTCAACTGGGTCTTCACGCTCGGCAATGCCACAGGAACTCCCGACGCGCTCCCGGCCGCCAAACGTGCAGCTTCCAATCCCGAGGCTGCACAAGCTCTCGAGGACATGGGTACTCACGTTCGTGAATATGTGCGCGGTCTTCCGTTGCGGCCCGGAACAACCCCACTCAAGTTTGCTCCGGATTACGAAGCGTGGCTAATTGAGGCGATGAGCCATGGCGATTACGACGCATTCTGGAAGGATGCGGGCGCCAGCGTAATCGACCATTTGACGGAATATAAGGATGTCCCGGAGTACCACACGACCGGCTGGTACGACTCCTGGGGCACGCAGGTCGCCAACTTGAACTTTGTCGAGCTGCGAAGGGAAAAGAAAAGTCTTCAGCGGCTGATCATAGGACCATGGATTCACAGCAGTGAGAACCTCAGCTATGCTGGCGAAGCGCAGTTCACCGATGACGCCGCGCTTGATCTGGCGGCATTCCAACTGAAATGGTTCGATCACTGGTTGAAGGGCGTTGACAATGGGGTGGATCGCGAACCTCCGGTGAGAATCTACGTGATGGGAGGAGGCGATGCTCACAAGACACCCGAGGGACGCATTTTCGTGGGCGGCCATTGGCGAGACGAGCAGGAATGGCCGCTGGCGCGGACGGCGCCAACCCCTTATTATCTGCGCGCGAACGGACTCCTCTCGTCAGACAAACCCACCGAGGATAAGCCCATCACCTATCAGTTCGATCCTCGGAACCCGGTACCGACGCTCGGCGGGAACGTTTCCTCGCAAGGAGCGCTGATGTTTCAGGGGGCGGCGGACCAGCGGTGCCGGCTCGACTTCTGGCTGTGCTCGGACACGAAGCCTCTGTCGGCTCGAAATGATGTTCTGGTATTTGAGACGCCTCCGCTGCCAAACGACATCGAGGTTACGGGCCGGCTCATCGTAAAGCTGTGGGCGTCTTCGAATGCTCGCGATACCGATTTCACGGCGAAACTGGTTGACGTGTACCCTCCAAACACGAGCTTTCCGGCCGGAGTGGATCTCAACATTGCCGACAGCATCGCACGCGCGCGATATCGCAACGGTTTAGGCAAGGCCGAGCTGCTGATGCCCGGCCAACCTTATGAATTCACAATTGAGATGTATCCGACATCGCTTGTGTTCAAACGGGGCCACCGGATTCGTCTCGACATCTCAAGCAGCAACTTTCCACGGTTCGATATCAACCCAAATACGGGAGAGCCTCTCAACAACAACCGCCGTTCGCAGGTTGCGGAGAACACGATTTATCTGGACGCGAAGCATCCATCCCAGATCATTCTCCCCGTCATTCCATCGGCGACAACGGATATGTCTCCGCAGAAATGACGAACGGATGCAATGTATCAGCACAAGAACGATAAGGTTGACACGAGGTATGAGTAACTAGATGTCCTAGGAAGCAGCCTACATTTTGGCGGTCGGTTTGAGAGAGAGGGCGGCAACACGAGCGCGCACCAGTCTTCGGATTAGATCCGCCGGCAATGGCCTGTCGAAGGGCAGATGAAGACTACTTTTGGTACGAGAGTAGGGTACAAGTTCGTCTGCGAAGCTGTCTAAAAGTGTACCGCTGAAGGGAAGCACGCTGAGGTGACTCTTAAAAGCAGCGTACCCAAAGAAGGGTTTCGGCAAGGAAAAGGCAGGAATGCCGTAAGAGATCACTTCTGAAGCCCCTGCGGGCACGGCGGATTGAATGATTTCGCGAAGCTGGCGGACAGCAGCCCGAACGGGCTCAGGGACACCAGCGATGTAGGCTTCTACTGCTTCGCTCGGCAGGGTCTTCACCGGGTTCGCGTTCGATGTTGTCGCCTTTCTCATGCGCATCATCTTACGACTAACACCTGTCTAACTGCAGCTGCTGTCGATTGCGGTGGTTGCTCACCACTGGCGCGTTAGCACTAAGCCGCTGTCGCGGCGGACGCTGCGGCGTGGGCCTGTGAGTAGTTCTGTGGCTGATTTAGGGTGTGGGTCACAAGGAGGTCACCGTGACCCATCTCCGCCAGCTGATGCTGGAAGAACTCCAGCGCCGGAACTATGCTCCGAACACTGTCCGTAGTTACATCCATGCGATCGAAGACTTCTCCAAGTACTTCGGCCGTTCGCCGTATCGGCTCGGGCCGGATCAGATCCGGCAGTACCAGGCTCACCTGTTTCGGGATCGCAAGCTAGCGCCCAGAACGATAGAAGGTCGCACAGCAGCTCTCCGGTTCCTGTTCGTGAAGACGCTGCGGCGGCCGTATATCCCCGACCACATTCCATTTCCCAAGGCTCCGAGACCTCTGCCGACCGTACTGAGTCAGGAAGAGGTGATGCGGCTCATAGGTTCAGCGCAGAACTTGATGCACCGCGCCATGCTGATGACCTTGTACGCAACCGGTATGCGCCGCAGCGAGCTGTGCCAGCTCAGAGTTGCCGATGTCGACAGCCAGCGGATGGTCATTCGCGTCCGTCACGGCAAGGGCGGAAGAGATCGCGACGTTCTCCTGACACCGAAGCTGCTGGAGACCCTGCGAGAGTACTGGCGCTGGTTGAAGCCGCGAACATACCTGTTTCCAGGCATGGTCAACAACTGGCGCGCCGATGTCCCTATTACGTCGAAGGTCGTCTGGACTGCCGTTAACGAGGCGCGAAAACGCGCCAACATTTCCAAGCGTGTTTCGCCGCATACGCTACGCCACAGCTTCGCAACCCACATGCTCGAAGCCGGCGCCGATCTGCGCACCATCCAGGTGCTGCTCGGACACGCCAAGCTCGCCGATACGACGGTGTATCTGCATTTGTCACGCCGGCACCTTCAGGCGGTGGCCAGCCCACTCGAAGCGATCGAAGTATCCTGCCCTGACACTGCGAAGCGTTCCAGGAAGCGGATCAAGCGATGAGCCGGCCCACCCTCGAGGTGGCCGATATCATCCGCGCATCAGGCGACAGCTTCCAGGAGAAGTACGGATCGCATCTTGCATGGCCTCATCGCAAGGTGCTCGATGCCATTCTCCGGTGCCGCACTTCGACTCTGGGTGGGCATCGCGATCGGTGCGTACGCTGCGGTCATCAGGCCATCTCTTACAACTCATGCCGCAACCGGCACTGCCCCAAGTGCCAGGGGAACGCACGCGCCAAGTGGCTCCAGGCGCGCTCGGCAGAACTGTTGCCGGTACCGTACTTCCACATCGTATTCACTCTGCCACACGAGCTCTCCGCCTTGGCACTCGGCAACAAGAGACTCATCTATGACCTGCTCTATCGTGCCAGCGCCGCAGCCCTGCTCGAACTGGCTCGCGACCCCAAGCACCTTGGAGCCGACATCGGCTTCCTTGGTGTGCTGCACACCTGGGGGCAGAACCTGGAACATCATCCCCACGTGCATTACATCGTTCCCGGCGGTGGTCTCACTGCCGACCACTGCAAGTGGGTCTCCTCGTCCGGTCGCTTCTTCCTGCCGGTGGTGGCACTCAGCAGAGTCTTCCGCGGCAAGTTCTCCGCCGGCCTCCGCGATCTCTTCCGCTGCAACAAGCTCCAGTTCCACGGCTCGCTTCAGAAGCTAGCCGACGCAGACTGCTTTCGTCAGTTTCTTCGGCGGCTGTTCACGAACGACTGGGTGGTCTACGCCAAGCCGCCGTTTGGGGGACCAGAGCATGTGCTGCGCTATCTGGCCCGCTACACCCATCGCGTGGCCATCTCTGACCATCGCCTCATCGCCTTCAAGGATGATCGAGTCTCCTTCCTCTGGCGAGACTACGCACATGGCGGCAAGCAGAAGGTCATGACAGTAGCGTCCCGTGAGTTCCTGCGCCGCTTCCTGCTCCATGTTCTTCCCGGCGGACTCGTGCGCATCCGCCACTTCGGCTTGTTCGCCAACCGAAAGCGCAGGGCCACACTCACACGTTGCCGGGTTCTACTCGGCGCAACCATGCGGACAGATCCACGAGAGAAGCTCACCAGGAAATGCCCAGCATGCTCCGGCGTCATGCTGGTCGTCGAACGCCTATCCAGCGCTCAACTCCACTTCCATGCAGACACGCATTTCTGCAGAACGCGGAGGTTCAGAGATGATACTTCCTAGCAGATCGATGGAAACGCCGCGGACGATCTTGCTGCCTACACCCGAGCTCCGGCGCCGGACCGCCGACGTGTGCTCATTCAGCCTATTCAACGACTACACAGGTGAGCCTCATCCGCCCTTAGCTATCCGTTGTGCGCCAGTTCGAGAGCCTGTTGCTGCGATAAGCGCGCGCCAGGCAACGGTTCTTCCCCAAGCCGGCTCCCGCGGCCCATTCAAATCCCATACGTAGATCACCGCGTCCGCCGCAAACGTCACCGGCTCATTGCAAACGATCCTATCGACACTGCCCGCCAGTAGCATACGGAGAATCCGCCTTTGCCCGGGGCAGTCCCGATAGGAACCTAACGTTTGCAATACTAATCCGGGAACGATCCCGGAGTTATTGCATGGCCGCGATGCGCTCTCCGCGATGAGCTTACAGATCCACTTTGACAGTTCATCTCCGACAGGATTACCATCCCGACCGTAATTTGTTCGCTGATGTTCCTCCGGTGTTTTCGATGTGTCATCCCTTTCCTGTGCATTCGCGATGACTCATTCGCTCCCTGGCTTTTGAGGAAATGGCGGCCTCTGACGTTCCCACCTTTTCAGGTAAGTAGACAAAGCGTCATGAGAGTGCTCATGTGCCGGCCGTCTCGCCCCGGGCGATCCATCTGCCCGGCCGAAGACCCTCGCAGTTCAAAGGAGGTGCCCCTTTGAGACAAACAAGATTGCTAGCACTAGGCGCGGTCTCTGTCCCGGGCGGACGGATACAACACGAATGACTTTCGAGAGAAACTGAGGAGGCATGAAATGGCAAGGCAAGGTGGCTGGCGATGGTGCTGGAAATGTCAAGGGCTCTTCTTCGCGGGAAATCCTTCTCAAGGGGCGTGTCCGGCTGGAAGTTCGCATGATTCGAGCCAAAGTGGGCAATACGACATGTTGTTTGGGGACGCGATCTTAGGGGCCCAAAATGCCTGGCGATGGTGCCAGAAGTGTCAAGGGCTCTTCTTTTCGGGAAATCCTTCTCAGGGAGTGTGTCCCTTTCTGAGCTTCCTGCCCGGTCCGACCGGTAACTCTCATGATGGCAGTGCGAGCGCCCACTACTCACTCATGTTTGGCGATCAATCCACTGGGACTCAGGGTGGCTGGCGATGGTGCCAGAAGTGTCAAGGCCTCTTTTTCTCGGGAAGTCCCGCTCAGGGGCCCTGCCCCGCAGGGGGGAACCACGATAGCAGTGCGAGCGCCCAATATGGGGTTCCATGGGAAAACCCTGGCATCTCCCAGTTGGATTTCGACACGGGTGAAATTGTGTTCGGCGGCGGCGTTCCGATAGGCGGCACTGCACATCTGACGCTTCACCAGGACGGCAGCTACAATTTTGTCGGGCACTTTCACAAGTCCTCGGAATTTCCCTTTGACTATAGCGTCGTTATGGCAGTAATTGACGCCGATAGTCGGCTCTACACGTTCTCTCATCAATATTCATTTGGTGGGGGCGTTGCTGACGACGACTTTCCATACTCAGGTAACAATGCGTCCATCGCCCAAAACTGGTTGGCGCTTGTCACGGGGTCGAGTCTCAAATGGGAGGCCCAAGCCAATCTCGACTTGGGTAGCTTGATTTCCAGCATAGAAAAAGCAATTCAGGACGCAGGGCCGATCATTTCAGCGGTGATAGCCGTTGTTGGCGCTGCCGCCGCCTGACCGGGGCTCTCCGCGATAAGTTCTACGGACGCGCTGCTGCAATCTTGATGCGGGTAAGGGGATGGTCATCGCTCAAGAATCCAAGGCCGATGCCGAGCGCCGAATCGTGAATGGCACCCGTTGGCAGTTCGTGGCGCGACAAGAGAAGCAAAGCCAAAAATCCCATTGCGAGACTCGTAAAGGGCGCTGGCTATTTCCCAACGAGACAAGAAGGCTAAGAAGCAGGGTCAGAATCGAAATAACTACACTAAATGCTGCCTGTTATAGGTTGTCTGTAGGATTACTCCTCAAAAGTCGGCCAGTGTAGTGGAATCGACTGGCGGGTTTCGACGCACCTGAAAGCCTCTGTTCACCAGCTTGGCTTTTAGGGCGTTACCACTCAACTGCATTTGATCTTTTGTCGCGCTTCGTCTCCAGCAACTGGACGAAGGTAACGCATCGTCGATGCCAGATCAGCGTGGCCCAGGTAGTGCTGCACGGTTCGTAAATCCAGCCCAGAGCGGAGCAGGATAGTGCAGTAGGTGCGCCGGAACTTATGAAGTGTCCAGCTGCTGCATTCCTTCAGCGTCGACTTGCAACCATCGCATCGTCCGCAGTTCAACTTTCGAGGGATTCTGAACAGAAAACCGTGAATAGTGAATCCTATGTGTAGACGTGAATATGGAGACAGACAGGCGAGCGGGGCTATCGTCTAGCCGTGTACACAGAACGTACACAAATACTGCAAATCTGGAACATTTCGCATATCTCTACTCATGTGTGTTCAGCAACTTACTGATGTTATTGGGAGCTTTATGATTTATAGACAGCTTGGGTATTCAGGGTTGAAAGTCTCTGCGCTCAGTTTTGGGGCGGCGACTTTTGGGGGGTGGCAACGAATTTTTCAAAGCCTGGGGCAGCTCGGATGTGGCCGAGGGGAAGCGGCTCGTCGATCTGTGTTTGGATGCGGGCGTGAATCTCTTCGACGTAGCGAATGTGTATTCGACCGGTCTTGCCGAGGAAGTTCTGGGCAAGGCGGTTGTGGGGAAGCGCGATAAGCTGCTGATTTCGACCAAGGCGACATTCAAGATGGGGGATGGGCCGAACGATCTGGGGTCGTCACGCTATCACCTGATTCAGCAATGTGACGCGAGCTTGAAGCGGCTGGGCACGGATTATATCGACATCTACCACATGCACGGCTTCGATGCGACAACTCCGATTGAAGAGACATTGGATGCTTTGAACACCCTCGTTCATCAGGGGAAGGTTCGCTACATTGCGTGCTCGAATTTTTCCGGATGGCACCTGATGAAGTCGCTGGCTATCTCGGACCGCTATGGATGGGCACGCTATGTTGCGCATCAGGTTTACTACTCGCTGTTGGGGCGTGAGTATGAGTGGGAGTTGATGCCCCTGGGCTTGGATCAGAAGGTTTCGTCTCTCATCTGGAGTCCTCTGGGTTGGGGGCGTTTGACGGGCAAGATTCGCCGCGGACATCCGCTACCGGAGACGAGCCGGCTTCACAAGACTGCCGATTACGGGCCTCAGGTGGATGACGAGTATCTGTACAACGTGGTGGATGCTCTGGATGAGGTTGCCAAGGAGACGGGCAAGACGGTTCCGCAGGTTGCGCTGAACTGGCTGCTGCAGCGGCCTACAGTTGCCAGCGTGATTATCGGCGCGCGGAATGAGGAGCAACTGAAGCAGAATCTTGCTGCGGCGGAATGGAATTTGACGGCGGAAGAGGTGGCTAAGCTGGACAAAGCCAGTGCTGTGCAGCCGATTTATCCGTACTGGCACCAATGGCAGTTTGCAGAGCGGAATCCGCTGCCGGTTCCGCAGAAATAACCTCTTGAGACACCACAGCTAAAGCCCCATTGGTTGTAGGGGCTTTGATTGCGAGGGCTGAAGCCCTCGCCTACCCGTTAAAGCTTTTTTCAACTGGCGCGCCTGCCCATTCGTTCATTCGTTTCTTTTCCAGCCTCTCTATTCGTCCCACTTCTAAAATTCGTCACACTTTGATCGACTAAGGGCGGAAATCAGCGTCAAAATGGATATCTGCAAGTGATACGGGCCTTCTCGCGAGGTGTGTATGATTCGCAAATCCTTCCTTTCTATCGGAATGTTGGTCGCGGTGGTTGCTGTGTCTGTAGCTTATGCGGTCCGCGTGGGCGATGCCGCTCCCGATTTCACCGGAACCGATTCGAATGGAAAGACGCACAGGCTTTCCGAGTACCGGGGCAAGTATGTTGTTCTGGAGTGGACGAACAACGGCTGTCCTTACACGCTGAAGCACTATGAAAGCGGGAATATGCAGGCGCTGCAGAAAGACTGGACAGCCAAGGGCGTTGTCTGGCTGACGGTGCTCTCGTCGGCTCCGGGTGAACAGGGATATATGAATGCGGCGCAGGAGAACGCGTATCTCAGCAAGGAGAAGGCTTCGCCGTCGGCTGCGCTGCTTGATCCCACCGGGGCGATTGGGCACGAGTACTCGGCGAAGACTACGCCTCATATGTTTGTGATCGATCCTTCGGGAAAGCTGATTTATGCGGGCGCGATCGATGATCACCCGACGACGGAGCTGAGTGACGTCAAGGCGTCGAAAAATTACGTTTCGGCGGCTTTGACCGAGGCGATGGCTGGTCAGCAGGTGGCTACTTCGTCGACGCGGCCTTATGGTTGCTCTGTGAAGTACCAGTAGGCGTCGGCTGTGATTTCCTGAGGTTATTCCCTCTGCTTCTTGCTTTCGCGGGTTTTGCGGATATCTTCCATGCGTTGGGCGAGCAGCTTTTCGCGGCCTTCAGCGGTGGGGTGATAGTAGGTGCGGCCGCGCAGGCTTTCGGGCAGGCACTCCATGTCGGCGACGCGGCCTGCTTCGTCGTGCGCGTACTTGTAACCTTTGCCGTAGTCGAGGGCCTTCATCAAGCCCGTGGGCGCGTTGCGCAGGTGCAGTGGGACGGGTTCGGCCCGGGTGTGCTCGATGTCGGAGAGGACTTCGCTGTACGCGGTGTAGAGAGCGTTGGATTTGGGCGCCAATGCCAGATAGGCGACTGCCTGGGCGAGGGCGAGATCGCCTTCGGGTGAGCCGAGGAAGTCCATCGCATCTCTTGCTGAGAGGCAAAGGTTGAGGGCCTCGGGAGATGCGAGGCCGATGTCTTCGACGGCCATGCGGATAACGCGGCGGGCGACGTACATCGGGTCTTCGCCGGATTGCAGCATGCGGCCCAGCCAGTAGAGCGCGGCGTCGGCGTCGCTGTTGCGCACGGATTTGTGCAGCGCGGAGATGAGGTTGTAGTGCTCTTCGCCCTGTTTGTCATAGAGCAGGACGCGCTGCTGCAGGGCTTCTGTGGCGATCTCTTTCGTGACGCGGGTTTTCGCGGCTTGCGCTAGTCTTGCGGCGACTTCGAGGCCGTTGAGGGCGTGGAGGGCGTCTCCGTTGGAGTAGCCGGCCAGCAACTCCAGAGCTTCGTGGTCGGCTTCGATATGGAGCCCACCGAGGCCGCGCTTGTCATCGGCCAAGGCGCGTTCGAGCAGCTGGAGAATCTGCTCGTCGGTGAGCGCGTGCAGGGTGTAGACGCGGCAGCGGGAGAGCAGCGCGGAGATGATTTCGAAGGACGGATTTTCGGTTGTGGCGCCGATGAGGCGGATGGTTCCGCGCTCGACGTAGGGGAGAAAGGCATCCTGCTGCGCTTTATTGAAGCGGTGAATCTCGTCGACGAAGAGGATGGTGCGCGAGTCATAGGTCGCCGCTTTTTCGGCGTCGGCCATGACTGCCTTGATTTCCTTGATGCCGGAGAGGACGGCGGAGAACTCGATGAAGCTGGCGCGGGTGGTTTCGGCGATGATCTTGGCAAGCGTGGTTTTGCCGACGCCGGGCGGTCCCCAGAAGATCATGGACGAGGCATCATCGCGCTCGATTTGCACGCGCAGAGGCTTGCCGGGGCGGAGGAGGTGCTCCTGGCCTACGTACTCGTCGAGCGTGCGCGGGCGCATGCGCTCCGCCAGAGGGGCGTTTCTGGTAACGGTGGCAAGGTCGGGTGTGTTGCCGAAGAGACTCATGCTGCTTCTATAGATGATGGCAGATTTGCGGCAGTGGGTCAGTTTGAATCCAAAGTGCTGGATCAAACTGATCCGCTACCGATTTACTGGCATGCTTGCGTTTTAGAGTGCAGACCTGGTTTGATGACAACGGTTTGGTGGGTTTCTCCCGCGGAGAGCACAGGTTCAGGGCAGGTTGTGAGGTACCCACATTTAAGACCTCGGCCATCCGCCGATCAGTGTTTCTTTGATTGATCCAAGAAAGGGTTGTATTGAGCTGTGGACAGGACATATCCGGTATGACTGGAAGATTGGGAGTGCAGCGCGCAGCTGCGTGGTCGAGTGGATTCGGAGCAGACCTGAGTCGCTCGATCACGGAGTCGTCGATCTTTTCCTGACAATAACGCCATCCGTCCCGATCACGTTGGTAGATGTAGAGGACTGTTTGTGCCGCAACTGTTTCAAGTGGCTCTTCTTCTTTGGTTGCATGGCTAGCGGACCGGCTGGCGATAAGCGCAAACCTTCCCTTGCCGTCTGTTCCGAGCATGGAAATATCTTCGTCAAACTCATCAGGCTCGCATGGATCATTCATGCGAGCACAAGTCTGCTCTGACGGCATGTGCTTCGCATGTTCGCGGGCCAGTTCCGCGCGCAAAAGGTCATTCTTTGGCGGATAGAGTTCTTCAGTCGCCCCAGAACGCAGATCGGCCAATTGGAGGCGTTCTGGATGGACAGGTGCGAAGTGGATCATGTCCTCGATGATGACGATCTGCTCTGGTGCGACCTCTACAGGACTGAATCCATATAGCGTCTGGCGCCGCTGGAGTTTGTCGTCGAGAACGAAAAGGCACTCCGCCGATGGCGACACGCTGGTCGATAACAAAATGAATTCAGCGACAAATGAAACCTCGACTGCGCCACGATAACAGACATCTGTCCGGTCCACCTGCAAATCTGAGCGCAACATGGCGTCACTTTTACGGTCGTAGGCAGCTAAGTGGATTGGACCAACAAAAGGCTCCGCGTTATACGCCAGGAAGACGGTTTCGTTGTGGATCGCAGCGAGGGACTGCACATTTTGATTCAGCTCTGACTCTTGAAATGACGTTATCGGAATTTGCTTCGCGAGTAGAACTTGCTTCAATGTCTCTGCGGATGAAACGGAAACGGTCATGCACAGGATAAACAGCGCAATGAAGAGAGGCATCATGGAGGTGTCTGCGATGTTGTCGCCGGTGATCAAAACGTTGTCGCAACTATGCAGTAACCAGGCCGCCTGCGCAAGGACTTCGCACTTTCCGGGCGGGTCCGGCTCCGCTTTTCTCCTTCACTACCTTCAGGGTACGGTGACGATTCTGGATGAGAAGATTCCTGCTTATCGTGAGCCGTCCCGAGCCGAGTTCTTGCTATCCCACCCTTTGCTTCGCAAAGGATGGGGCACCCGGCGTTTGTGCTGACTGATGCGAAAAGCAGATCCCTTCGGCAAAGCTCAGGGCCGGCTTTCGCGCCATGCTCAGGATGACACTCCTATTTGGTGGGAAGTGAATTTCGGCGCTGGCGGGAGGCTTCGTAGAGCAGGATGCTGGCGGCGACGGCGGCGTTGAGGGATTCAACCGGACCGGGGCAGGGGATGGTGATGCGGTCGTCGCAATGGCTGGCTATGTCCGGGGGCAGTCCGTTGCCTTCATTGCCGATGAAGAGGGCGGTGGGTTGCGTGAGGTCGAGTTGCTGCGCCGGCGTGGCGCCTTCGACGGTCGTGGCGACGCTACGTATCGAGTACGCGTGCAGGGCTGAAAACAGGTCATCGCTGGACGCGGGCAATACGGGTAGACGGAAGGCGGAGCCTGACGAGGCGCGGAGGGCTTTCGCGTTCCAGATGCTCACGGTTCCGGCCAGGGCGATGACTCCGTCGGCGCCGAAGGCCTCGGCGGAGCGAACGATGGCGCCGAGGTTGCCGGGGTCCTGCAGTCCGGCGGAGACGATGATCAGCGGCTGGCGCTTTCCGAGGATTTCATCGAGTGTGAGTGCCGGGACTTCGGCGAGGGCGGCGATGGGCTGGGGCGATTCGGTTGTGACGGCGCTTGCGAATATGTCGGGCGGGAGTTCGATGATTTCGGTGTGAGAGCGCAGCACGAGGCCGTTGAGAAGGTCCAGATGGCCGCTCCGGATGAAGAGGGTTGCGATGTGGAGGCCGCTGCGGAGGGCCTCTTCGACGAGGTGCTGGCCTTCGAGGGCAATCAGTCCGGAGTCGGTCTTTTCGCCCTTTCGGAGCGCGGCACGTAATTCTTTTACGCGGGCGTTCTGCCGACTTTGTACAATGCGAACATGCGCGTGATTTGAAGCCGGTTGCATGGATGCGATTCTATGGCAAAACCTAAGGTAAGAGTACGCAGTTGAGTCTTGAACAGGGTCGCCGCTTCCTGATCCCACCCCAACACGCAGACATCGCGTGTCGGGGACCCTGGTGATGGTCGCGTCGACTTGAGTATTGCGGCTCCGGACGCATTTACCTTGGTTTTGCTATACCGTATCTGTACCGGCTTCCATCTGCCGTCCGCGCTTTGGATTTCCTGAAGGAGTCGCCTTGTCCGCGGAGATTTTGCGCATCAATCCAGACGAACCGGAGCCGGAGCGCGTTGATTACGTTGTTTCCTGTCTGCATGCCGGCAAAGTTGTCGCGATGCCAACGGATACCTTTTATGGGCTGGCAGTAGACCCGGTCAACCTGCGCGCCGTCGAGAGCATTTACGAGATCAAGTCGCGGTTGAAGCATAAGCCGCTGTCTCTGCTGATTGGCAACCTGTCGCAGGCGTATGAGCTGGCGCGCGACCTGGGCGCGAGTTTCGACCGGCTGGCGGAGCGCTTCTGGCCTGGTCCGCTGACGCTGATTGTGAAGGCGAGTTCTCGATTGCCGCTGCGCGTGACGGCGAATACCGGCAACGTGGCGCTGCGCATTCCGGATGCGGTGATTCCGCGGACCATTGCGAGTGCTTTCGGGCTGCCGATTACGGCCACGTCGGCCAATTTGCAGAATGCGCCGGAGTGCACCTATGCCGCGTGTGTGCGCGACCAGATCGGCGACCGGATTCCTTTGATCGTGGATGGCGGGCCGACGGGGCGCAGCCTGCCGACGACCATTGTTGATCTATCAGGCGGCGAAGACCGCTGGCAGATTCTGCGCGAGGGCGCGATCGCTACGCACGAAATTGCGCTGGCTATGCATCCTTAAAGCTTTGGTTTCAGGTTTCATGATTATCTCGGACACCAATCTGCGGCGGAGTGGCACGGGCAGCAGGCTGCTGGGAAGATTCGTCCTGCTGGTACTGGTTGCTGCGATCGGGTGGGTTGGCTGGGTCTACGGCCAGATTCGCTACTACGCGGATCGGGACGAGGCGAGTGCGGCGGATGCTATCGCAGTTTTTGGGGCGGCGGAGTATGACGGGCGGCCTTCGCCTGTGCTGCGCGCGCGGCTGGACCATGCGCTCGACCTCTATGGGCGCAAGCTTGCTCCGCTGGTGATTACGCTGGGCGGCGGCGACGAGGGCGACCGGCACTCGGAGGGCGGCGTGGGGCACGATTACCTGCTGGCGCATGGTGTTCCGGATACGGCGATTATTGCTGAGACGCAGAGCGACAATACTGAGGAATCGGCGGCGCGGCTGGCGGTGATTGCGCGGGCCAATCATCTGAACCGCATCATTGTGGTGAGCGACGGCACGCATCTCTTTCGCATCCACGCGCTGTGCGAGAAGGTCGGACTTACGGTTTACACCTCACCGCGGCCTGTGGGGCGGAGTATCGGCTGGCAGGAATCTTTTTCGCGCATGGCGCATGAAATTATCAGCTATACGGCCTGGAGATTACACCTGCACTAACCATCCGGCGGCGATGGCGGCGACAAGTGTTGACAGGAAGTTGACGGCATCGTTATTCAGCCAGCCGCGGCGTTCGAAGACGGCTCCCAAGAAACTGTCGGCGAAGAGGCCGAGAATGGCGCAGGAAACGATGATGGCGCCTGTGCGCAAGTTGAGCTGAAATGTGAGTACGGCGACGGCGGCGACAATTGCGGCGCCGATGCATCCTATGGCTGTTCCCGCGAACGTAATGCCGCCGTCGGTTCCGGCAGGCACGGGTTTCAGCGTGGTCAGCAGACGCGGCCGGCCTCCGTAAACCTGGCCTAATTCAGATGACAGGGTATCGGCGGCGGCCTCAGCCAGGGCTGCGACGATGGCGGTGAGCGACGCCATTCCGGTTCGTGGGGATGGCGTAAAGAGCTGCGCCGCCGTGAGGGGAATCGCGGCGAGCGCGGCTACTCCCAGATTGGCCGCTACCTGCGAGGCGTTGCGTCCACGTTTCTCTTCGGCGGTGTCGAGTTGTTCTTTGCGGGCTCGACCGATGCGCGTGGCGGCCAACGTTAGAACGAGCATGACGATGAGGGGAACGACCGCAGTGCGCCAGCCGGGAGTGCACAGATAGAGGCAGGCGGTGATGATGGCTCCTGTGGCTGCGGCGTAACCTGTGGCAGCGCGCGCCAGCCAGACAGCCAGACCGAATGCGATGCTGATTCCGGCCATCTGCAGAAGGACGGGGTCGTGGATTGTCCACTCGTTCATTGCCTGGAGGAATATCCAGATGCTGGAGGCAGGCACTACAATCAGGAGGAGCAGTTGCGATTGCCAGTGCAGCGGCCGGCCTGGGTAATTTTTCTGGTGCATCGGGGTTTTCCTGGCTTGTGTGGCAAATCGAAATGCGTGAGTGATTTACAATCTAGTTTTCAAAGGCATTTTGTCCCGATTGTTGCAGGCTTTGCCGCACTTTGCCAGTTGACCTTTTCCGAGTGGGAGCGGTCAGTGGAGATGTACGGCCACGGTCTGAGCGTTTCTGACAATGCCGGCGCAGGATTCGTTGCTGAATGAGGTGTCTGAGAGTGCGAAGTGTCACCGGGCGTAATTGCCCATGGTTTGCCGCCGGGGCGCTGCTGGCTTTGGCGGGTGTGTCTGGGTGCGGCAACCAGTACCGTCCCGTTGTAACCCCTATCGCCCCCACTGGTCCGGCCCCGGCGCCGACGTCCTATGTCGTGGCATTTTCGCAGCCAAACCTCGTACCGGGCAGTGCTTCTGACCCTTGCCCGGGAACGCCATACACGCAGCCGGGAGTGGTGACGCTGGTCGATTTTGCCGGTGACAGCGTACTGGCGCTGGCGACACTCGGCACGGGACCGCTGACATTTGCGCTGGACTCTACCGGTTCGACAGCATACAGCACGAACTGCGATGGTACGGTGAGCACAGTTCCGATAAGCCAGACTCTGCAGTCGAAAAATGTGCTGACGACGACCCTGCCGCAAAATCCCGGCAATGTGAATACGCTGCCGACAAATCTGCTCGCTGCAGCTACGGGCCAGTTTGTGGTGGAGCAGAACCGGACTGCGATTGGCGCGCTGACAGGTAGTCCGGCTTCGCTCAAGCAGGAGATTCCGGTGGCTCCCAGCGTGATCAACGCTATCGGTACACCGAGCAGCCAGTACATCTACTCGATCAGCCAGGGGAACGGCACCGATGGCAGTGGCGTGACCTGGGGACAGTGCGATCCCACCTCGGGTACGCCGGTAACGACGAATGGCGAGGCGGATGGAATTCAGGTTTCGACTCTCACGGTCAACAACCGGATCCCAGTGGGCATTTGCCCGGTCTACGGGATTATGACGGCGGACGGCAGGCGCGCTTTTGTCCTGAACCGTGGCAGCGGGACACTTACCGTCATCGACAGCTCGAAGAACCAGCTCGATACGACGACGACGAATTATCTGACGGGCAATGGAACGATCCAATGCAATCCGGGCACGAGCCTGTGCCTTGGCAAGGGTCCTGTCTATGCTGACCTGTATACGCCGGCGGCGTTGCTGGTTACGGCGAACTACGATGATGATTCGATCAGCATCATCAATGTGCCTATCAATGGACCGGTTGAGGGTTTTACGGACACGCCGAACTTTGGCCAGGTGCTGGCAACGGTGAAGCTGGCGACGGGGAGTCATCCGGCGGCAGTGACGGTGCTGCAGGATGGGAGCCGCGCCTATGTTGCCGATGAGGGTGATGGAACTGTTACTGTCGTAAATCTTTCGAGCTTTACGGTGGAGTCGGTGCTTTCCGTCAATGGGCATCCGCGTTCGATTGCGTCTACCTACAATGCACCCATCGGCAAGGTCTATACGATTGCGCAGGACAGCCCGTACCTGACGGTGATTCGCACCGACACGGATATCGTGACTTCTTCGATTCTGCTGCAGGGCAATGGCGTGGATGTGCACACGACGACGCAATATGCGGGCACCAGCTCGACGACTACATCGGCGAACGCCATCACGCAAAGCCGCTCTTCTGGATCGGGTGCTCCGTAGAGCCTGGGCAAAAATCGGT
>Ga0206827_1085_pt1 | contig 21742 bp, 20 predicted proteins | sample Alteio_BWOrgCont_77_FD_152852 | JGI IMG/M metagenome (GOLD analysis project Ga0206827, IMG submission 152852) | Enriched cells from forest soil in Barre Woods Harvard Forest LTER site, Petersham, Massachusetts, United States -... | ecosystem: Environmental > Terrestrial > Soil > Temperate forest >...
GGCGCCAACGATTTTGCGGCCGAAGCCTACAGCTACGACGAGACCGAAGGCGACTTCGAGCTGAAACACTTCAGCATCGGCCACGATCGCCAAACTCTCGTCCCTTTCATTCATGCCGCGCAACGCTACCAGCCGAAGCTGCGGCTATGGGCTTCGCCGTGGAGCCCGCCGAGTTGGATGAAGCGGAACCGCTTCTACGCGGAGGCGAAGGCCTATCCGGGGATGAAGGAGAACGGGATTCGGCCGGACCAGATCGGACATGAAGGCGAGGACATGTTCATTCAGGAGCCGCGTTACTTCGACGCCTACGCGAGGTACTTCGGGCGTTTTATCGACGCGTATCGCGCTGAGGGGATTCGTGTTGGGGTGGTAATGCCGCAGAACGAGTTCAACTCCGCCCAGAATTTTCCCAGCTGCACGTGGACTTCGGAGGGCCTGGCGCGCTTCATTCATTTCCTCGGGCCGGAGATGCAGAAGCGCGAGGTTGAAGTATTTTTTGGCACGCTGGAGCGCGGGAATCCGAAGTTGCTCGAGACGGTGATGGCGGATAAGCAAGCGGCAGCGTTCGTCAAGGGCGTGGGAATGCAGTGGGCGGGAAAGAATGCGCTGCCGGCGATCCACCGCGAGTTTCCGGCGTTGATTATCTATCAGTCAGAGCAGGAGTGCGGTGACGGAACGAATACCTGGAGCTATACCGGATACTGCTGGCAGCTGATGAAGCACTACTTTCGCAGCGGCGCCTCCGCTTATATGTACTGGAACATCTCGACCGAGACGGGCGGCCTGAGCAGCTGGGGATGGGCGCAAAATTCGTTGGTGAGTGTGGATCGGAGCGCAAAGACTTATCGCTTCAACCATGACTACTACCTGTTGAAACACTTAACGCATTTTGTTGACGTGGGAGCGAGAAGAGTCGAAGCGACCGGGACCTGCGACGATGCTTTGGCATTCCTCAATCCCGACGGCTCGGTCGTGCTGCTGGTGCGCAACGAGCTGCCACACGCTCAGATGGTGCAGGTGCAGGTGAGGGATCGTGCCGCGGCGATCGAGTTACCCGCAGATTCGGTGGGCACACTTGCCATGAAGCCGGCGTAAAAGCAGTCGCGGGTTCCAAGTCGGAAACGGGCCAACGCCCATTTCATTTGTTGATCTATCTTCAACTGTCCGTAAAACGTCAGGACTCTATCGGAGCTGCTCCGCGAGATCAGCTGCGCTCAGTAGACGGAGCGCGCGCGGAGCGGGTCGGATAGAGCGGTTTGAAGGAAGACGCTGGCGTTTGCGGCGGATGCGGTTATGCTATGGGGATTGAATCGGCTCCCGCCTGTAATAGGAAGAATAATAAAGAGTTAGAAGAAAGAGGCGGAAAGCGATTCAGGACGCTATGGCCGCGCATGATGTCGGAAGTATCGCACGCGCAGCGTCCGTCGCGCCAGCGACTTCGTTGTGTGCCGGGCATGTTCAACAGCTTGGAGGTGCAAGTCCTCTACCCGACCTGATGGAGGTAAGGGTTAGCAATGACGCAAGGGCTACCGTCGCGAGGCGGGGTCTGAAGGAAGCGTGGAGCAAATGCGCGAGTCGATGGACAAGAACCGGATACAAGGCGTGAGCGTCGGGCGAGCGGGCAACTTACCGCGAAGCCCATATCCATCAAGTACGCGGAGCGTAGATCCGGCGGCAGTGCGCAGAAGGCGGTTGAACTTACCCCGGGAGATCTGCTCTGTGTCGTTTCGGCGACTGAGGCTGTCGCGAGGCAGTCTGACCGCAGAGCAGAAGTCGGCATGGGGCATATTAGGCCATGTCGTCGGCAAGGCTATTGAGGCACTCCAAGGTCGAAAGACGGAGTTAACAGATAGGCCGAACCGGAAACGATGGTTGAAGGCCCGAACGAGAGGGGAGGCAAGTAGGACATGAGTCTCAACAGCGACATGCAGCAGAACAGTCAGGGCGAACTGAACTTCTCTGCCACGCCAGCGGGTGAAGCCCGCGAAGCGGGAAGAGAAGAGGCTGAATCGCGGTTGACGACGCGTGCACCCGAACGCCCAGCTGGAACAACTCGACTGATGGAGGAAATATGTGATCGAGAGAACCTGAAGGAAGCATTGCGACGGGTGAAGGCGAATAAGGGTAGTCCGGGAATTGACGGGATCACTGTCAACCAACTCGATGACTATCTGGAGCAGCACTGGTCAGCCATCCGGGAACAACTGCTAAGTGGGACTTATAAACCAAAGCCGGTGAAACGGGTAGAGATACCGAAGCCAGACGGAGGGGTGCGAAAGCTTGGCATCCCGACCGTGCTGGACCGCTTCATTCAGCAAGTGGTGATGCAGGTTCTGCAGCGGCAGTGGGACCCGACATTTTCCGATCACAGCTACGGCTTTCGACCGGGACGATCGGCGCATCAGGCTGTAGCGCAGGCACAGCGGTACATTGCCGAAGGCTACAGCTGGGTGGTTGATCTCGATTTGGAGAAATTTTTCGATCGGGTTAATCATGACAAACTGATGGCACAGATCGCCAAGCGTGTCGAAGACAAACGGCTGTTGAAACTCATCCGGACGTTCTTGAACGCCGGGGTGATGGAAAACGGGTTGGTCAGCCCGAGCGTGGAGGGGACTCCGCAGGGAGGTCCTCTCTCGCCCTTGCTCAGCAACCTTGTGCTCGACTCGCTGGACCGGGAGTTGGAGCGTCGGGGACATCGCTATGTTCGTTACGCAGCGACAGCAATATCTATGTGCGTAGCGAGCGTGCGGGTCAACGGGTGATGAACAGCGTAAGGCGGTTTATCACGCAGAAGCTCCAACTCAAGGTCAATGAGACGAAGAGTGCAGTGGCGCGACCGCAAGAGCGAAAGTTTCTTGGATTCAGTTTCACAAGCGGCCCAGAGATCAAACGGGCTATTGCCCCGAAAGCTCTGGTTCGTTTCAAGGACCGAATCCGGGTGATTACACGACAGGCCAAGGGTGTCAGCATGGAATCGACAGTGCATCAACTGGCTCGCTACATGGTGGGCTGGCGAGGTTACTTCGGCTTCTGCGAAACTCCCAAGGTGCTGATCTATCTCACTCGTTGGGTGAGGCTCAGACTTCGATGTGCCCTCTGGCGGCAGTGGAAGACCACGCGCCGTCGTCGGGAGGCATTGTTGCAACTCGGGGTACGCCCGCAACTGGCAGCCAACACTGCGGGCAGTGGTCGTGGCCCCTGGTACCTGGCCCGCGCGAAAGCCCTTTCTGTCGGACTTTCCAATGCATACTTCCGCTCGCTCGGTCTTCCTTCGTTATTCGAGAACCGCTAGCGTAACCTCCCGAACCGCCGTGTACGGACCCGTATGCACGGTGGTGTGGCAGGGGTCGGCAGGCAACTGCCGCCCCTATGCCGATCAAACCGGCTTCTCGGAGAGGTGGTTCCCAAATTGCGCTGCGGGTTGCACTTGTCCGAGATGCCGACTTATCGTCAACGAGTGACTTGGCGATTTATTAGCAGCCACCGTGGAGCGTGACGCAATCCCGCTGGCATTTCTTTGCTGGAGCCTGACGAACGTTACTCGTTTCAGCCGTTCGGGTTCGCGCATATACTGCCAACTTAAGCACTTTCCGTTTGTGTGCCCATTATGAGTCCTTCTGGAGCTCCTAAATCCAGACCGTCGAACGGAATTGTCATTCCCCGATGGATGACTATCCTGCTGGCGCTATTTGTCTGTCTGATTGTGATACCGCTTGGGCACGGAGCGGTTCCGTGGGCGATCTCCAGGCTGACACATCGCTATGGTTGGATAAATGGGTCGCCCGGGTTCTGGAATTTGTTCGGACTGATCCCGGTTGGCGTTGCCGCGGCTCTCCTTATTTGGACACTGATCACAGGAATTGCGCATGCACCAAAGACCGTGAGGCTCGGACTGGTGCCCTCGGTCTTGATCATCGATGGACCTTATCGATTTACGCGGAATCCGATGTATGTCGCGGAACTAGCATCATGGCTGGGGTGGGCGCTGTTCTTTGGAAGCCTGCCCGTTTCTCTGGGATGTATCACACTGGTGCTAGCTGTGAATCTCGTACTTGTGCCTCGGGAAGAACGGACTTTGGAAGCAGTATTCGGTCAGGCCTATCTTATGTACAAGAAGCGGGTACCCCGTTGGTTGGGACAAGCCAACAGCCTGAGATAGGAGCTGTAATGGCTAGAAGCGCTCGAGCCTGAAGCTGCGCTCCTCTGCAACGATCGCAAATGCGGAAAGTTCTGCGAGTTCGTTCCTTTTCATTGCTGAATCATACTCACAAAGCTTTGCAATGGAACCTGGATTGTTGCAAGAGTCTCGGCATCTTAGAATCAGGTGTGTACGAGTGCTTTCGCCGTTATGCTGGTTCCTACCCACTCCCAAAATCCCCTTGAAGAGGTAATCGTCATGTTGCATCGCAAGTTAGGAGACACCGGTATTTCCGTCGGGAAGATTGCACTTGGAACTATGTACTTCGGCTCCGAGACGCCTGAGGTGGATGCGTTCGCCATCCTCGACACGTTCCTCGAAGCCGGTGGCAATCTGGTAGATACGGCAAATGTGTACGTCAATGGCGTTTCGGAGGAGATCATCGGCCGTTGGTTTGCTGCCCGCCCCAAGGACGTAACCGACCGAGTTGTGCTGGCCACGAAGGGTCGCTTCAATGCAAGCCAGGAAGTGAACTCGGCTGGCCTGACGCGCCGCTGGCTCCATCGTTCGTTGAATGCTTCTCTCGCACGCCTTGGCGTTGATACGATCGACCTCTATCAGCTCCACGCCTCCGACATGCACACGCCGGTCGAAGAGACGCTGTCGTTCCTCGATGACGCGGTGAAGGCCGGGAAAATTCATTACATCGGCCTGTCGAATTTCACGGGCTGGCAACTGCAGCTCATCGTCTCCACGGCTAAGGCCATGGGCGTACAGGTTCCGGTGACGCTGCAGCCGCAATATAGCCTGCTTTCTCGCGAAATCGAGTGGGAAGTGATTCCCGCCGCACTGCATAACGAGATTGGGCTGCTACCGTGGTCGCCGCTGGCTGGCGGCTTCCTCACAGGCAAGTACCAGCGTGGTGGTAAGGCGACCGCAGACACGCGGGCCGGTTCTGAAAAAGCTCTCTATCAGTCAATTTCCGAAGAGTATGCGGACTCCGATCGCAACTGGGACACCATCGATACCGTCGTTCGCATTGCGAAAGAGATTGGCGTGCCGCCTGCGCAGGTCGCCTTGAGCTGGATCGCAGACCGACCAAGTGTTATTGCCCCGATTGTCGGGGCCCGCACGGTCGAGCATTTGCGCAGCAATCTCGGCGCGGCCGAGCTAACGCTGGACAAGGATGCGACGGAAGCTCTTGAGAAGGTCAGCCGTCCACAGCCTGGCGGCTATCCTTATGGACTCTTTGGCCAATGGCAGCGTGGACGCGCGCTTCAGGACGGGAACGATGCTCCTCCCTCTCCGGCCGTAGGTTCCACGAATACCCTGGGAAAGAAAACCGACGGATGACGACGGATACACTTGATCCGGAATCAGCCGGCTTTAGCTTGGGAAGCGATTTACGCGATGGCGCTGTGCGTCTTCGTGTCGATCGTCTCCGAGTTCATGTCGGTCAGCCTGCTCAGCCCATCGTACACAGTAGCAGACGGATAATCCCGTGCTCGATGTCTGCTCACGGAAGCGCGAGACATGGAAACCGCGAGTGGTCATGAAGTTTGAGAAGCTTAGTGGCGAAACTCGCCTATATCCAATCATTGGCGATCCCATTAGCTTCGTGAAGTCACCTCATCGCCTCACGGCCAAGTTCGAAGAACTGGGTCACAACGGCATCTGCGTTCCAATGCTGGTTCCGGAGCTTGCGCTTGAAAGTGTGGTGCGAGGTCTCGGCTCCGTCCCCAATGTTCGTGGTCTCTTGATCACCATGCCGCACAAGAACGCGATGTTCGCCCACTGCGCCACATCTTCTGAAACCTCCAGGCTGTTGAGCGTGGTGAGCATAGCGCGTCGCAATGCGGATGGCTCATGGCACGGCGACATGCTGGATGGCGTCGCTTTCGTTGGGGCCCTGAAAAAGAATGGCGCCAGGTTGGAACGAGCGCGGGTCCTGCAGGTCGGCGCTGGTGGAGCCGGAAGCGCCATCGCCATCGCGCTACTTGATGCGAGTGTTGGGGAACTGGTGCTGCACGATGCCAATCAGTCGCGGCGTGATGAATTGGTTGAGCTCTTGTTGGGCCTGGGTCGCGGCCGCGTAGTCGCAGGGCCACCCGACCCGACTGGTTGCGAGATCGTGGTGAACGCAACCCCGATGGGCATGTCTCCCGACGATCCGCTGCCCGTTCCCGCGCATCTGCTCACCTCCTCGATGGTTGTGGGCGACGTCGTCGCAGGCCATGGACTCACAGCATTCGTCCAAGCCGCCCGCGCCGCAGGTTGTAAGACGGCAGACGGCTTTGAGATGGTCGAGGCTGGCATCGAAATCATGCCTGACTTCCTCCTCTGCAAATAATTGGCAAGTCGTCCCCTGAGATTGCTTTGATTTCTAAACGCTTGGTTCTTGAATGAGGACCTCACTGGCTTAGACATGTGTTCCAGTTCAAGTGGTCGAGAAACCGGCTTCTCGGAAGTTGACTGCGAAGTTCCTGAGAAGTCCGCCTCGCGGTAACTTGCCGAGGCAATGAACGTCGACTGGATGCGCTTTACTGGGCTGACGGAAATACGGGAGTGCGAGCGTGGCCAGTGTCATTCCAGGCTGCGCGAAAAGTGCGAATCTGGTGCCCTCGCAAGGTTAAAGCTATGACACGCCTGATGCGCTCCAAAATCGGGCTACTTGGCGCTCAGGCCAATGGTTCGCGTTCCTAGTCTTTTAGGAGAACTAGAGACTTTCCCCGATACAGATGCATATGGGGCATGAGCATCGGACTCACCGTTAGGCCGAAGTCGATATGAACGCCCAGCCTGCGATTTGCACACTAAAATCCCATCGGCATTTGGAGTAACCGCGGTTGTTGTGCCGTCCTCAGAAATCATATCTACGATTTGACCAGGCCACGGATCACGTATCTTTATATCTGCAGCTTTTACGGCTTCCACTCCGAGCGTAAAGACCTTTCCCTGGCGTATCTGTAAATGAATTCGGTTGCCGTGACGCACGACCACAGTACCATCGGCATCCCAGTCTCTTGGCCACGCCGGGAGGATGCGGACAAGCCCGTCATAATCCTGTACCAGGCCATTTTGCAGGGCGTCTGCAACCACTCCAACCTGTTCTACATAAAATTCGGGAAGACCGTAAAGTTGAGCAAGACCGGATGGATAGCGCTGATAGCGTTCTGTGATTGCTTCGAGTGCCGACTTCAATTCACCCCCTAACCCGAGACGCGCGGCCTGCACGGGATCAAAGCTCCAATCCGCGGCCGATTTGTTTGGCCGGTGCTTATAGGTGTTCACACCAATCGCGTGTAGAGGTCCATCATCTCCGATGAGGGAATAAGGCCATACAGGCTCCAGCCCAAGATTCTCTTCATCGTGAACGATGGCGTTCGGTGTATATGAATTCGCGATCACTGCTTTCGAATCATTGCGATCAGATTTCAAGAGCAGTTTGTTTTCACCGGGCACGACAAGAGGAAAATCCGGTAATGAGGATAACGCTTCCCGAGCCGCCTTTACCGTCTCATCTTCCACTCCCAGAGTAGCCGCGGCCTGAATCAGCACCGGAAACAGAGCGTGCATTGCGGCAATGTCCGTGGTTGGATTCCGCACATCCCAATTGGACTCATGCGCATTGGAAGGATACGTATAGAGCGTTCCATTGCTGTCTTTGTGTGCGTAGGCCAGCATGAACTGCGCAGCGTTCCGCATAAGCGGATAATGCGATTCGAGAAAGCTCAGGTCATCTGTATAAAGATATTGCTGCCACACCCAGAGCGCGATTTCAGCTCCCGTTGAGATAGTGCGGGCATTGTAATAAGGACGGCCATAGGCAGTGCAGTTGATGCCTGTAAACTTGAGCCAGGTTTCAGTCTCATATCCTGCGCCGTTAAATCGCATCGTCTCCGGAACGCATACTCCAGGCAGGCCGTTCATGTGTTCGTGTGTCCAATGTGCAATCGCATCCATGTTGTCGTTATAGAGATTGAAATATGGTTCGTTAAACTGTGCCAGCCCAGCGCCGAGATTCGCCGAGACTTGCATGCGCAAATTCCAATGCCAGTATGCGGATGGTCCCCATTGGTGACTGTCTCCAAAGGAAGAAAACAAATCTCCAATACCGGCCTGCGAACCCGGAAAGCGGTCGCGGCTTTCAGCAGCAGTGGTGAATAGATCGATCATGCGAAGATTTTCAAAATATTCCGCATGGTGATCTGGTGAGGACAATTTGAGAAGCGCCGCCGAAGCCCAGAATGAATGCCACCAATTGCGGTGATCCTCAGCAGTAAGCGATAGCGCCTTGTCCAGCAGTGCGGAAGCAGTACCCAGGGCATCTCCTCCACGCCACTCCGGAACTGCAACCAGGACGCGAAAAGTACCATCGCTCTTTGGCTGAAATGTGATCTTCACTGCAAAAGGCCCGTCAGGAGACACGTGCACCTCACTCGCGTCAATTCGCATTCCGCTTAACGATCCAAAAGTGAGGCCACTGGCACCCAGCTCGTTGGTATCTCGCCATGTCTCTGCAAGTACGCCTGTCTGATCCGACGCAGTTACAGTTGGATTCGTCCAGGCCAGAGCTTAAGTTCGGCTGTCTGTGGCTGGTTGGCGTCCACTCCTTTTACTTCGACGACCATGACATCCACACTCTCATCGACATAGGTGGTGGCCGTGATTCCTCCGCCGTGCTGCTCAAATTCGCCGTTGTACAAATTAAGCCGCCCGGAATAGTCGGACGCCTCAATAAGCTTTTTGAGGCCAGGAATAGACACTTGGCCTGGCGACAAGCGGAGTGGCCATGTGTCTTCGCGGTTCAACTGCGCCGTATAACCATCCTGCGACCAGACACCAAGACCAAGCCGTCCATTTCCCAAAGGCATTGCTTCTTTTCGATCGGAATTGGGGCGTCGTAGAATGATGTCGGATCCACCGACCACGCTCGGCACATCCACCTGAAAACGGCCGTCGTTCCATGCTGATGTCAAGAGTTCAGCGGTTGGTGGTTGCTTTTCCTGGCAGAACCCGCACAACGAAATGACAGTGACCGCAACTGTCCCAAGAGTTTTTCTTTTGATCATCTCAGCTACTATACAAAGTCAATATCTTTGATACTCCAGATCCTGTATCAAAAGGTTCACCTCTCTCGACTCAACAAGCGGCAGTTTCAAATACAAACCAGGTCAGGACTTGAGAAAAGAGTCATTTGGAATAGGGACCTCAAGCAGGTGCTAGCGGAAGTGATCCCTGGTTCTACCCTGCGATGTCACGTTGATCCCAGAGGACAGGAAAACCGGAAATAATCCAAGTTGCTGAAAAACCGGCTGTCCGTTGAAGTGCTTGTGACGTAGTCCATGGCTCCCAACTGTACGAGATGCGGACTATACAGACAAGTGGACTCCTTTCACTGGTCAATGAGCGCTTCGGCGATTTATCACTCGCCAAGAGCCGGATTGTTGGACGGAGAGCCGTTATCAGAGCAAATAACAAGTAAATACACTGGCTGCGTGTTAGCCGGGAAAGCGCTCTGATCCTAGCCACAGTTGAGCCAGATCTCTGAGGTTGTCTTTGTATGGGCGCGTTACCAAGTAGTTTTTCCCACCTTTGACACGCAGCCTGTACTCTCCCGTCGGCAAAGGCTGGATCTCCTCCACGGCCGAGATATTTACGACGACCGAGCGGTGGATGCGAATAAAACCGTAGGGCCTAAGCTTCTCGGCTATGGCGGAGAGAGACTCGCGCAGCAAATAGGGATCGGGACAGTGTTGCAACGAAACGTAGTTACCTTCGGCTTGCACTGCCACGATCTCAGCCAAATCCAAGAACAAGATTTTACCCTTTGCCTTGCACGCGATTCGTGGCGCCTGTCGTTTTGCTATAACCTCCAACTGCTGCAAGGCGCGGATGAGGTTTGCAGCATCAGCTCGAGTTACCGGAAGCAATGGTGTATCTGCAGGTTCGTAGAAACCAGGTTCTCGCGTCGATTCAAGAGTGTATTCCCGTTTACTCTTGATCGAGCAAGTTGTATCTCCCTGCGGTGGGCTGGCCGTAACCTGCCCATTAGGTTGAGCTGCTCGTTGAACAAACAACTCAGATTCAATGACCCTCTGGCTCTGAATCTTGCGGGCGCTCATAATGGAACCCTCGCATTGCTCTCCCGTTTCGACTTCGCTGCCCGTTACTTCTGCCCAGTACTCACTGCTGACGGAAAGCTGGATTGTGCGCCGAAATAACACTCAATGGACTGCAACTTTCCGTTCCTGATTCGGAGATACTCCACGTTCCGGAACGATTTACCGTCCTTGGTGCGGCAAAGATACTTCACAAAAGCATCCTCGACGCCAGTGGTGATTTGTTCCAGGTCAAAATGCCCAATGAAATCGATCTGCGTTTCCCAGCATCGCGCTTTGAACGTGCTCTTGCTGATGTGGTCGTCGCCGGCCGCGCTTGTAAAGGTGAAGTTATCGGCGAGCAGCCTATCCACCGGTCCCCAGTCTTTCTTCTCCCAGGCTGCGTACCACTTCCGGACAACCTCCTCGTTCGTTAGGTTCTGCACTCCCCATGCGCTGGCACTTGCCGGTCCCGGCAGGCACACGACACCCACCAGCGCGCATGCTCCCGTTGCGAGCAGGTTCCTGCGCGACACTGCGATCCTTTTCATTGTTCGTTCTCCTTTTCAGGGTGTAGTTTGAAGCGCTTGGTCCGATCGCGACGCTGACTGTCCAAGCATACGAACTAGTTGGTATGCAACAGTATCACAGTGTCCCTTGATACCCCCATGCGATCAACCTCGCTTGCGGTTCCCCTGCGTGCGCAGGGACTTCAGCCAGCCCACGATGTTTCTGATCCCCGCGTTCCACACCTTCGCATCTTGAGCATTCTTTGCTACCGTGGCGTAGCCCTCGACCAGCGCAACCAGAAAGCTGGCAGACTCGACTGGATTCAGGTCACGGCGAACTGTTCCTTGGGACTGCCCTTTCCGCAAAAGCGTTGCAACTCCTTCCTGCCAGTCAAGGAATATTCTCTCCAGTCGCTTGCGGAATTGCTCGTCCAGCGGAGACATCTCCTGTGCCAAAAGGAGCAGAGGACAACCGGCGCGGACGTCCTGTGTCCGAGCTGGTATCCGCCGGACAACGCCGATCAAAATGTCGATTGGTTCTCCCTCGCTACGCATGGGACGCAACCACCTGTCGTGCGTAAGTTTTGCGATCTTCTCTTCGATGACGGCATATCCCAGGGCTTCCTTGTTGTCGAAGTGATAATAGAGCGCTCCCTTGGTGACATTGGCGCCGGCGAGAATTGTATCGATGCCGGCACTCTGGAATCCTGATTTGTGGATCTCCCGAAACGCCGCTTGTAGCAAGCGTTCCCGTGTGCGCTCTGGATCGCGGAGTTTTCGCTTCTTCTCGTGGGCACTTAACATACGGACAAGTTTGTATGTCAAGCATTGTGAAAGTCAATCAAAATGATCTGCCTGACTCTTGTCTGCTCGATAATCTCGAATTTAGAAGGCTCTCGCCCGTGGGTGTATGAAAAGTTGGAGAAACAGTCGCTCTAGCTGCTTTGGGCCCGTCCCACGATGTTGTTAGTCTGTCACTCTGCTTCGAAACCTGAAACGTCGGCGCTGTTGTGTCACGTAATCGTTCGTGAACGTGGAACACCACGTGCTTCCTTCGAATTGGTGCATTAACTAATGGAACCGCCGCTGAGTAAGCACGCGGGAATCGCCACTCATCTCTACACACAAACTTTACCCGGAGGAAAAGAGGAGACATGAACACACTAAGACAGTTGCGCAATTTCTGGATACCGTGTGTTACGACGATTGTTCTGGCTTGCGCCAGCACTGCATTCGCTCAAAAGAGCTACAAGCTTACCGATTTGGGCGTTAACAAAACCACGGACAACTTCAACATGGTCATGGGACTCAATAATCAAGGCTGGGCAGAGAACATGGATGGGGTTGTAAACCCGCCCATCACTTCGACCTCCACGACCGTTGCAAGTGGCCGCGCGGTAATAAGCATCTACGGACTCAACATCGACCTCGGCACGCTAGGAGGAGACAACAGTTGGACCAACTATGGCGGGATCAACGATCGCGGGGAAGCTGTCGGTATGGCCGAAACATCTGTTCCGGATCCGAACGGTGAAGACATGTGCGCCTTTGGCACGAAAAAAACCTGTCGTGGGTTTCTTTGGCGGCACGGCCACATAATGGCTCTCCCGACGCTGGGCGGAAATAACGGGCAGGCCAGTGCTATCAATAACCGCGGACAAATAGTAGGCATTTCGGAAACGACGGTCCCGGACTCCGGATGCCCGCCGAGCAAGCAGCCAGGAACGACGATATTGCCGGTAATGTGGGAAAAAGGCGAAGTCCGACCTCTTCCTACGCTGCCTGGCGAGCCGGACGGCTTCGTGCAAGGCCTCAACGATCAGGGCCAGGCCGTGGGCGCTACGGGAACCTGCACCAGCTTTGCGATTCACGCCGTATTGTGGGAAAACGACACTGCCTTCCAGCTTCCAGACCTCGGATTCGATGGAAATGACTCCTACGCCATTAATGACCACGGCCAAGTTGTGGGGTATGTCTCGACCGGCACAACCATCGTTGCCTCTCTTTGGCAGAACGGCGCACACAGCGCAGTCAAAAGCCTCGGCATTCTGCCGGGAGATGGTGCCGCCTTTGCCACAGGCATCAACAACCGGGGCCAAGTGGTGGGAAGCACCTTCAACTCCGTCGGCTGGTCCCATGGCTTCATCTGGCAGGACAATGTGATGACCGACCTGAACACGTTCATTCCCAGGGATTCCAACTTCTCCATCATCGCGGCCAGCAATATCAACGAGCGCGGACAAATCTCGGGCATGGCAATGGTGCTCACCGGGCCGGATACGGGCAAGATCCACGCCATTCTATTAACCCCTTCAAGCGAGGAGATCGGCGAGTCGGTTGCAGATTTCGCACGTACACACCCGCATTCCACTGTGCCCGCGAATACCTGCCACTCTCCGGGGAGATTCGGCCCCTGCCCATTCGGGCAATAAAAGCATTTGTTCCTTGGGTATGTGCATGACCTCTGCTCGTTTTGATTCCCCAGACGCGACGGCACGCACGGTTGCGAACACAAACCCGTGAGGCGTGATCAGCAGCACGCCTCACGGGTTTTCAATGATCTCACCGCCGATGCCAGTGTGTTCGGCGCGCCAGAAGTGGAAGTTGCGGACCGCCGCTCTCGAGAGTAGATAACAGAGGTTTGGGCTCATCGCGGAATTGTTCGTCCGGCGGAGACATCTCCTGCGCCAAATTGAGCAGGGGACAACCGCCCTTTATGTCTTTTGGCTGAACTGGTGTGGTTTGGACAATGTCGATCAAAGTATCGATGGGGTCCTCGCCCCGCTGCAGAGGACGCAACCACCTGTCGCGAGTAAGTTTTGCGATGATCTCTTCGACGATGGCATGTCCTAGAGCTTCCTTGCTGTCGAAGTGGTAATAGAGCGCTCCCTTGGTGACGTTGGTGGCGGCGAGAATTGTATCGATGCCGGCGCTCTGGAAGCCTGATCTGCGGACCTCCCGAAAAGCCGCTTGCAGCAAGCGTTCCCGTGTACGCTCAGGATCACGGACCATTCGCTTCCCCTCATCGCTATCTAACATACCGACAAGTATGTATGTTAACGATTTTGAAAGTCAATCGAAATGATCTGCCTGGCTCTTGGCTGCTCAGTCTTCTCGAATTTTGTAACCTCTCGCCAGTGTGTGTATGAAAAGTTGGAGAAACAGTCGCTTTGATCGTTTTGGAGTCGTCCCAGGAGATTGTTAATCCGCCACTCGTCTTCGAACTCTGAAATGCTGGGCCTGTTGTGTCACGTAATCGTTCGTGAATATGGAACACTACATGCTTCCTCAGTTGTAAACCGCCGCGTTCCAGTGAAACGGTGACGGGCGCAAGCAGATGGAACATTTCAGGAGGCAGGTATGTGGAAGTTTATTCGCGGTAGCCTCGTAATCGCCTTGACATGGTCAGGCATAACAGGCTTTGCACAGAACACCAATTCCGGTGACATTCGCGGTACCGTCACCGACGCTACGGGAGCAGTGATTCCGGGCACGACAGTCAAGGTCGATGACGTTGACAAGGGTGTTACCCACATCATTTACGACCGATGAAGCAGGTTTGTATGACACGGGTCCGATCGTGCCCGATCATTACCTTCTTACCTTCACAAAAGATGGTTTCCAGAAGTATGTGCGTGGCCCCATCAGCCTGGCGGTAGGTATCCAGCCAGTCGATGTTCAGTTGACAGTAGGATCTGCAACTCAGCAAGTGGTGGTGAAGACGGATGTCCCGCTGCTGACTACGGAATCTGGCGCCCAGGAGGGAACTCTTTCCTCGCAGACCATGGCGCAGTTGCCGCAGGTAGGAGCTAATTGGGAGAACTTTGTCATCCTGCTGCCTGGAGCATCCGGTGCGCCTGAGAACCAAACCTCATTCATGGCAGGTCAAGTTGCATCCATCAACGGCAACCTGCCGTATCAAAACGTACTGGCCGATGGCGCTACCACCACGCTGCCAATGAGCCAGAATTCCGATGTTACCGTCTTTGAGACCACGGCAGAGGTTAAAGTCAGCACTAGCGCCTTCTCGGCGCAATATGGTATCGGCAGCATCATCTACAACCAGATCACCAAAGGCGGCAGCAATCAGTTTCATGGCGCCGGCTACGAATATTTCCAGAACAATGCACTCAATGCAGCGCCCTATAACTTCGGCACGAACACTCCGGTTCCGGTTCTGCGTTACAACAACTTCGGCTTCGCGGTCGGCGGCCCGATCCTGCGCAATAGGATGTTTTTCTATTTCGACTACGACAAAACCATCAATAACGGTGGAGCGGCCACTGCGTTCAACACCATGCCCGACGATTTCCTAAAGAGCGGCGACTTTAGTAAGGACCCGGGCCTGCCCACGCTCTACGATCCAACTACACAAACGATTCAGCAGACCGGCAGCCATACTTACATGGGCCCGCAATATCCGGGCGGAGCGCTCACAGTAGCCTGCCCCTGCGTCATCCGCCAATCCTTTGCTGAAGAGTACGGCAACGGCAACGTACTTCCTGCCGGTATGATCAGTTCGGTTGCCAAAGCCATTCAGGGATATTTCCCTGAGCCGAATACCGCAGGAAATGTGACCTCCGGAATAGCACAAAACAATTTCGTTTCCAGCACTCCCAATAAGAATCCGTTTACCAAGTTTTTTGGCCGTTTGGACTATGACATTACACCGTCCAATCGGCTTACCGTTTCCGAGACGAATTCCGATAATCCTGGCTACTCCTTTGGCATTGGGATATGCCCCATACAATGTCAGAGCCAGGACGTAAGCCGCGACAATGCGCAGGTATCGGCCTCGCCGTTCCCTGTGATCTGAACCTCGTGGAGGCGCTGGAGTCGCTGAGTGGTAAGCAAGTCCTGGCGACGCCGAAACAGCGCCTGGTAGAGGCCCAGCTTCGAGTGAAAGTGATAAGTGATGAGGGCGAATGGCACCTCGGCGGCGCGGCCGATATCTCTCATCGAGACACCGTCGAAGCCGCTCTTTGCGAAAAGCTGCTCAGCAGCCGAAAGGATTCGCTCTTTCGTCTGATCTCCAGCTTCGGTAGGCACTACTCTCCGTCCAGCCATATCACTCAAGTACTTGACCCCTTTCAGTTTCCAGTCCTTGTCGGCGGTCTTTCGAGACGATGGAGCATGAGGCCCGGATAAGTCTTCATAGAAAAAAGCTGCAACCGCAGCGCTAGCCCGCTCATCTGATTGTACGTATAATCAAATTGATTGTACGTGCAATCAACTTGATGCGTGACCGTCGAACGATCCGCCTGGGAGGAAAAACAATGATCGGCATCGTCCATGACACCGCCGAGTCGCGGCATCTCGCGCTGATCGAGTCTTTTGCCCAAGGACGAGTTCCAACAAAGAATATCGAGGAAGTATCTTCGTCTTGGCAGAGATGCGCAAGCGAACTTCTTATCAATCCTGAAAGCCGGGCAGGTCCCCATGTCGCAACAGAGAGCGAACTCAGGATCTTCCGCGAGCCGCTTACAAGGGCAATCATTTCATCTAAGGAAGAGATCGATCGTCTGTTTGCGATCGTTCGGCAGGAAGGGTATGTCGTTCTGCTATGCAACAGCGAAGGCGTTGCGATTCACCACCGCGGGCACGAAGCCAGGGATGAAGAGTTCAAGAAACGGGGGATTTGGCTCGGGGGTGTCTTCTCGGAGCAAATCGAGGGTACAAATGGGATCGGCACGTGCATCGCTGAACAGCGGCCGGTTCTGGTCCATCGCGAACAACATTTTCGGACACGCTACATCGATCTCAGTTGTGCGACGGCGCCTATCTTTGATCGCAAAGGCAAAATCACGCTGGCTCTTAATTGCTGTACTGTCAGGCGGGGCCCGGCACATCGATTGGCATTAGCGGCGGCTAAGGTTGCGGCACATGCCGTGGAAGAACGGCTGTTTCGTGAGTTTTTTGGGAACGTGTGGACAATCGCGGCCGTGCCGTCTGATCGCAGCCGTCCGGCTTTGCTTCTGGCGGTTGACAGTGATTTGCGGATCCTTGGCGCTGACCGGACGGCGCGAATGCTATTCGGTCTCGATGATGATCGTCTCAATCGCGGTGTGCCTCTATCAGCCATCTTCGACTACGATCGGTCTGCCTTTCGACGCAACCAGGAAGAGGATATCCCAGCACGCTTCAGCGGTGAGGATGCTGAGGAGTGGCATGTACTGATTACTCCCCCTCTGTGCGGCTGGAGAGCCGGTTGCTCTCCAGCTGAGGTCGCGATCCATTCGCGACCAAGGATCAGCATCCTTCACGATGTACCGCTCCCTGAGCCTGCGCCTGAAATGCGTGGAGGTCTCCCCCCGGTGCGTACTCAGCGGATTTGCGAATACATCGCGTCTAATCTTGGCCAGACCATACGCCTTGAAACGCTAGCTCAAATGGCCGGCTTGTCAGTGCACCATTTCTCTCGGGCCTTCAAACAAAGTGTCGGTATGCCGCCGCACAGCTACATCCTTCAGCGCCGCATTGAGCGTGCTCAGCACATGCTTCGAAATACGCAACGTCCTCTCTCGGAAATAGCTAGATTGGTGGGGTTCTCTGACCAAAGCCATTTAGGCCGGCACTTCCGCCGAATAACTGGCCTGTCGCCCAACGCCATGCGTCGGGCACAAAGGTAAATTCTTCTGCCTTAGTGAGGTTGGCAGTGGCAGCCTTTTATACCGACCGGCAATAAACCCGATTCAAAATAAGCAAGAACCTCCTAACGACATCCACATCGTTCCAGACCTCGAATGGCTGTCCTTGAGACGATGTAGTCGCTGAGTAAGGCTGCACCCGGTTCTTGGACGTTGGCAATATGAAGATTCAGCCAGGGCGGCCTTACCTGATCATGGCCGCCCGCAGATTCGGCGGCCCAACGATGCACTGATGAATGTCGGGACGAAACCGGCAGACATAACCAGACTTTAAGGAATTACGAAGAAGAAAAATGAACCTGAAGAAAGAAGGAGAAACCGATGGCACAGACTACGACACCCGCAGAGCCAGACAAACCTGAACAAGTCGCGCAAGGACTAAAGCTTATCGATCCCGAAACCGCCCCAAAACCGATTGCAGACGCCTTTGCGTTGCTTCCTGTGATCAATGTTTTCCGTGCGATGGCAAACGCCGAGACACTGTATCCATACTTCGGCAAGTACATGTTGCAGCTGTTCCGGCCGATGGAGCTCGACAAAGCGCTGGAACGAATGATTGTCCTTCACGTTGCGAAACGATCCGATTGCCTCTATGCCTGGCGCCAGAACGTAGTTGTGGGACACAGCGTCGGAGTCACCGATCAACAGATCGTCGCTCTTGAGGCGGGGGACATCAAGGCGAATTGCTTTAGCGAAGCCGAGCAGAGCGTCTTTTCCTTCACGGATGAAGTGATGGATCTCATCGAAGCGACAGATGAGACCTATGCCGCGGTGAAGAAGAATTTCTCCGACCGCGCCATCACCGAGATGCTCTACGTGATCGGCACTTACATGCTAGTCGTGCGTGTGCTTCGGACGGGACGAGTTCCACTGGACGATGAGCCCGCAGCGTCCCCTCAGTAAATCGCGCGAACGCCAGAGCCGATCACGTTTTGAAGTGCAACTGAAAAGGAGAAAGAGATGTCGGACAAAATAACGTTTGGTACCTTTGGTCGATATACCGAAATTCCGGTCGATCAAATGACGCCCGAACAGCGGAAGGGGTATGAATATGTGGTCAAAGAACGTGGCGAAGCACCGGGGCCATATAAGATCATCCTTCAGAATCCAAACCTGCTGCAGGTCTTGGTTCCCGTTGGCAGGTACTTTCAACAAAGCCACTCTTCGCTGTCGGACGCGGAACGCGAAATTGTAGTGAATTTGATCAATGCCAAATGGCACGCGGCCTATTCGAATTACGAACACGAGATGATCGGGGAAAGAGCGGGTCTGCCGCCAGAGAAAGTGCAGGCACTGATCGCAGGCTTGCACACATCTTTTGACGACCCGCGGCAGCAGGTTGTCTATGACGTGACCTGTACATTGATAGCCTCGCGTATCGTACCGCAAGGACTTTATGAGCGCGCCGTGAAGTTGTTGGGGGACACGGGCCTGACGGATGTCACCGTACTCATCGGGTACTTTACCTCCATATCTATGACACTCGCTGCCTATGACGTCCCATCGAATGCCGTTGGATTGAAGCGGTAACCCCGGCGCCGACGATGGTGCTATAGCTTCACGACCAAAACGAATTGCTGGGCTATCGCAGTTCGTAAGGTCCGAATATCGGCAGAGCCACCTAGTGTAGTCAACCGTTATTAGTGAATGGAGAAGTGCTTTGGCTATGAATGTAAGACGCATCGTAACCGGTCACAATGCCACTGGAAAAGCAGTTATTAAGACCGATGAACAGATCGCAGCAATTCCGCGGATAGGAGCGGGCATCTCGGGCGCGGAGATCTGGTCGACTGATCAAATGCCGATATCGACAACTCGGCGGCGGCTGACGCCGCCCAACGAGCCGGTTTCGTTAAGCACATCAATTACGTGGGCGACGGTGGCGGCACAACGTTCCGAATTAACGAATTCGCTCCCGGATGTGTGAGATTCACACACCGCACGGAAACCATGGACTACGCGATTCTGTTGTCGGGTGAGCTTGATTGCGAACTCGAAAACGATGAGGTCGTGCGTCTGAAGCCCGGTGATGTCATGATCCAACGCGGCACGATTCACACATGGGTCAACAACGGCTCGGTTCCGGCAGTAATTGCATTCATCTTGATCGACGCCAAGCCCGTCGAGGTTAACGGTACGGAAATGCGCACTGTTTTCCCGACCCTGCCAAAAGGAGACAGTCAGTAAAACGCGAAAGCATTTACATCCTGCATGTCTATAGCACTCACGGCTTATGACGCTCGTCTGACGCTGTTGGACTGACGCGGTAGGCAACATTACAACCCTTTTTCAAGGCGTCCCGCACGCGTGCTGGGCACCTCACATATGGAGTACATCATGTCACCGAGTCCTGTGCCTCAAGTCAGTCTGACAACCGTCGCAACGTTTCCCAAAAACTACTTTCTGGAGAACCTCGCCGTACGTGCAGACAATTCCGTTCTCGTGACCGCATTGAACCACAAAGAGCTGTGGTACGTTCCATCTTCTCCCGATGGCGCCGAGGTTACGCCACGGCTGCTCTTCACCTTCCCTCATCTGGCCATGGGGATCGTCGAGGCTGAGCCGGATATTTTCTATATCGCAACGTCCGAGATATACACGTGGGTTGCATCGGACCTCTACCGTCTCGATTTGAACGGCTGGACTCCTGGCAAGCCTGTTCATCCCGAAGCAATTTTGCATTTTCTGCAGCCGGTTCGCGGCCTCAACGGTAGCTGTGTGATCGCGCCGGGCGTCATTCTGATCGCAGACTGTTTTGGAAGCTTGATTTGGCGTGTGGATCTCAACACGCATGATGGCAAGCCGAAAGCCAGCGTATGGCTCAGGCATGACAGCATGGGTTACTACCCAGGGCAGATGAAGCCTGAGCAGCCGGGTGTCAATGGTGTGCAATATTCACCGAAGCGCGGCTATCTCTATTACACCAATACTGCGAAACAGCTCTTCTTGCGAGTCAAGGTTGAACCTGAGACCTACGATCCAGTCGGGGAGCCGGAAGTTGTCGGCGGCGGTAGGATGTTCGATGACTTCTGGATTGATCAAGACGCCGGCTTTGCCTATCTGACGACGCATCGCCAGAATACGATCGATCGTCTATCGCTCGAACCCTCAGAAAATAGCGAGAAGAGGATTAGCATCGCTGGGGATCCCTTCACTCCCGAACTCATCGGCCCCTCAGCCGGTCACTGGGGAAGGCGGCCTGGCGAATATGGGAGACTTGCGTTCTTCACCACCGACGGAGGTACAGCATCACCGCCGGAGATTGGTCCTCAACCAGCGAGGCTCATGAAGGTCGACTTACTGCCGTAGGCTGCCGTTTCATAATGCCGCAGCCGCTCTGACCGTCACTACAATCGGCCCGCGGATAACTGCCTGAGCTAACAATCTATGTAGCCATCAGTCCTTGGCAGCGCATCGCGACTGGTCACAGCGCCAGCGGAAGAGCTGTTGCTAACACGGATTGTGCGGGACAAGTATGCTGCCAACCCCAGAACATGAATCTTCACGAAAGTGTGAAGATTCTCTACCGAAACTAAGGAACGTGATGAAGCGAATCGCTATTTACGCACTGGTCGTTGGGCTGATTTTCCCCTTCACCCAGGTTGCACGGGGCCAACAAGCCGGCCCCGTGCAGCCCCCACCATCGGGGGCAGTCGCCCAAAACTCCTCGGGAGGGCCTTCCGCATCGGATGTTGCGAACGCTAATAATCCGATTGCTCCGATGAACGCCCTATTTTTTCAAAACTATTACGCTCCCACGGTCTACGGCACGCCCGGGCCTAATAATTTAATCGACCTGCGCACGCTTATGGTCAGTGGGAGGCAAATTGTCCGCGCGACGCTACCAATCTCAAGCAGTGGTAACACCAACGACAACCAACCCTCAGGACTTGGCGATTTCAATGTCTTCGATGCCTTTAGATTGACCCCTCAGCAATCAAAAAATGTACTTGCAACGGGACCGCTTGTGGTGGCTCCTACCGCAACGAATTCCAATCTCGGACAGGGCAAGTGGCAGGCAGGCGTAGCTGCCGTCGATGTTTACTCGGTTTCCCCCGGAAGCATACTAGTTGCAATCTTCAATTGGCAGCATTCGTTTGCAGGCGAGCACTCTCGCCCGGAGGCACAGTCTGTAGTATTTCAGCCAATTGCAGCTCTGGCCATCGGAGGCGGGTACTACTTCCGGTCTAGCGGCGTGTGGACCTTCGATATTGTCAACGACAAAGACTTGATCCCACTGGGTGTCGGCTTTGGCAAAGTCTTCAAGGTTCACAACGTCATCGTGAACGCTTCTATCGAGCCGCAAGTTACTGTCTATCACAACGGTACTGGTCAACCATCGTT
>Ga0206827_1069_pt2 | contig 21704 bp, 11 predicted proteins | sample Alteio_BWOrgCont_77_FD_152852 | JGI IMG/M metagenome (GOLD analysis project Ga0206827, IMG submission 152852) | Enriched cells from forest soil in Barre Woods Harvard Forest LTER site, Petersham, Massachusetts, United States -... | ecosystem: Environmental > Terrestrial > Soil > Temperate forest >...
TCACTAGAATGGGTGCTTCTCGAAAACTTAACTGCCCGAATTTGCGGAGGATGAGGATGCGCTTCCAATCTTTGATTCGAGAGTAAAACAGCCACGACAAAACCCGCTGAATCCCATAGAAAATAAAGATCATCCCGAAGAGCTCAAGGACGCCCGCGATAACCCCAAACACCAAGGCGAATGTGAGGAAAGAGGCAGTCATCGGGGCACTCCTTTAAAAGTTCGGTTAGCATAAAAAAAGCGAGACCTTTGCGTCTCGCCCTTTGTCGTTCATTTTTCGTCGACGCCGAGCCACTATGCGCCCAATTTAAGGCGGAGTGAGGTTTAAGATTGCGCTGCCCAATTGGCCCTGCTTCGCGGCATAGTCCAACTGCATAATGCTATTGTAAATGGCTTGGTTGTTTGCGATCGTCAAAGGCACGTTCAGAAGTTCCGGCAAATACTTATTCAGCGAATAGCCGACATCTTCGTCGATCAACCCTGAAAATTCCAAATAGGAGATCATCGCCCCAACATTTACATTCGGCAATTGCGGTTGGTTCGCCGGCGGTTGAAACGGGTAAGGCTGCGGCGGAGGCACTTGGGAAGGATTGCTCGGCACCTGAAAATCCCCGCTCCAACTGTACGCGGTCACGCCCGGCCCAATGATCACGCCGCCGTCCCGCGACGTGATGGCCGTCTTGGATCCCGTTTTCACGGCCTTGCCCTTCGTGGCGATTTTGAACGTGCTCTTCCCCAGCTTTCCGCTGCCCGTTTTGCCCAGCGCAAACGGAATCGAATACATCCCCACGCTGATCAGAAACGTCTGATTGGCCGACGTGAATCCTTGCGGCGCGATAATTGTTCCGGCCATTTTAATCGAACTGGTCCCTTTGCCACCGAATTGCAGCGTAATCTTGGCGGACTTGACGGTCATCGCATAAACCCCGCCCGAGGAAATGCTCGCCCCGCCAAACGGCGTGCTGTTTGGATCGTTCGGATCGGAGCCGGCCGCCACTTCATACAGATCCGAAAACCCGTCGCCGTCGCTGTCCACGCCCAAGCCCACAAGCGCCGGGATCGGAGGATCGTTGATCGTCAGGTTGAATGACTGGCCCGTGGCCATCGTTGTTCCGTCGCTGACATACACGGTCACGCCATAAGTTCCAGCCTGCGTGTACGCATGTGTGATCGTCGTCGCGGTCGTGACACCGGTGAGACCGTCGCCATAAGCCCATGTGTACGTCAGCGTATTGCCGTCGCCGCCCGTTGCCGCGCCGGTGAACGTCAGCGATTTGCCGACATAAGCCGGGTTCTCCGAAACGCTCGGAGGCGTCGGAAAAGTCGGCGCCGACTGTCCCCATGCGGAAATCACCGCGAAACTCAAGACGACGCAAACGCTCTGAATCAAAGATTGGAAGCGCATCCTCATCCTCCGCAAATTCGGGCAGTTAAGTTTTCGAGAAGCACCCATTCTAGTGACGGCATGAAATGAAATAAACAAAAATCCGGAGCATTTTTTCTGCTCCGGACTTCGTAGGGCGACTGTTCGTAGAACGGAGCAGGAACTCCGTTCTATTTTAACTCTTCAATTCCACATCCCAATAAGCTTCCTCAAGGAACCGCTCCCAGGACGGCTTGCAGATGCGTCCGAGCTTGACCCCCACGCGCGTCGCCCACTGCGGCTTGATCGGCTTCTTCAGCAGTTTCATGTGGATTTCGTTCAACAGCCGGTCGCCCTTGCGCATATTGCATTTCACGCACGCCAGCACGATATTCGTCCACGTGCTCGTGCCGCCGCGGCTGCGCGGAATCACGTGGTCGAGCGTCAAGTCGCCGCGGTCGTAGCGCCGCCCGCAATACTGGCAGCAGTTCTCGTCGCGCTCGAAAATGTTCCGGCGCGAGAAGCGCACTTCCTTGCTGAAGCGGCCGTTGAAATCCGTCAGCACGATCACTTCCGGCACGCAGATCGACGTGGACGCGGAATAAATGCGCCGCCCCGATTTCGCCTCGCGGCTGGCTTCGATCCAGCCGTCGAAATCGTAAGTGGAGTAATCGTCGGGAGCGACAATGCGGGCCACGTCCTGAAACACGAGCGTCAATGCGCGACGCACGGTCGCCACATTGACGGCAATCCAGGAGCGGTTGAGAACCAGCACTTTATCGCAGAGAACGGAGTCCATGCACGCTGCGCGCCTTTCTGTAAAAGCAGCGCACCAAAATGGTGCTCGGATGTGCTGCAATTTACTTAAGTTAGAGTATACCACGCCACAAAAAGAATGCAAATTTCAGTCCCATAATTTTCGGCGCCTTCGGAGTCCAATGCCAATGAATTTCAGGTAAAGAAACTGCAAACGTCGCCTCAATACCGGATGACGGTCAAGAAACTTAGGCCGTTTGCTATCGACACGCGCCGATTAAATCGCGAAGCAGAATAACATAGGGCCTATAGGGCATATAGGCCGTATAGGACCTATCAAATCGCGGAGAAAAACGCGCGGCGGATTACAAAATCCGCCCATCGCCTACCCCGCCACGCTTACCGCATTCCGCCCGTTTTGTTTGACCGAATACAACGCCGCATCCGCCGCCGAGATCAGTTTCGCCGCCGTCTCGCCGGCCTCGGCCGGCACAACCGCCGCGACACCCACGCTGACCGTCACCGACGTATTCTCATGCGACCCGGGGCGCGTGATTTGCAGCCCTTCGATCTTCTTTCGAATCGCTTCCGCCCGTTCTTTGGCGCCGCCCACATTTGTCGAAGGAAGAATCACCGCGAACTCTTCGCCGCCATAGCGCGCCACCATGTCCGCCGCGCGCCGCAAATTGGATTGAATCGTCTGAGCCACGCGCATCAGCGCCGCGTCGCCGGCCTGATGTCCGTTGAGGTCGTTGTAATTCTTGAAATGATCGACATCGATCATCAGCAGCGACAGCGGCGATTTGTCGCGCGTCGCGCGGGCGAATTCCTGATTCAACCGCTCGTCAAAATAGCGCCGGTTCGCCACGCCCGTCAACGCGTCGTGCCGAGCGATCCGGTGGAGCTCGACATTCATGCGCTCCAGTTCGCGCCCATGTTCCACAACCTGCCGTTTCACGCGCAGCAAGCGGATGCCCATCATCGCGGTCAGCCAGATCACAATCAAAGCCACCCCGCGATTGATGATCGCGATCCACGGCGGACCGGATTTCGAAAGGATCACCGACGAAGCCATCCCGACCAACGTTAAAGCGCTCAAAATCCAAGCCGCGCTCCACGTCACGCGCGCACGGTCGGCTATCAAACTGAACATCACCACCGTCACATACAGAGCGCCGCTCTCGATCCCCATCGGAGCCACCAGGTCCAGCACCAGAATCAAAAGCGACAGCACGACGCAGATAACGACAATGTCGTACCGCGGACGCGGCGTTGCAAGCGACGAAGAGGTCGTGATTTCCGTGAGCATAAGCAAGCACACTATATGTTCTTTCGCGCCCGGACGCAAGCAAGTAGGGCAAGATCGGAGTCCCATCCCACGTACTTCGCTTGTGATTTACCCGCGCCCGCTTTATCATGCAGCCGTCTGAAACCGCGCGCCCTTTAATTGGAGTCCCACATGGCCGAACTCGACGAAAAATCAAAACTGCTCTTGAACGTCATGCAAGACGAAGTCCCGCTTGTCGAACGCCCGTTCAAAGCGCTTGGCGAAAAAATCGGCTGCTCCGAAGATGAAGTCGTCGACCGCGTGCGCATGTTGAAAGAACAAAAAGTGCTGCGCCAGGTCTCCACGATCTTCGACACGCGCAGCCTCGGCTACCAATCGAGCCTCGTCGCGTGCAAATTCCCCGAAGGCAAAGCAGACGAAGTCGCCGAAGCGCTCAACCAGCATCCCGGCATCTCGCACAATTACGCCCGCAAACACGAATTCGGCCTCTGGTTCACGATCGCCGTCCCCGGCGAAAACATGGCGCGCCTGCAAGCGCACATGGACGTGCTGCAACAGTTAAGCGGCGCGCAATCGATCCGCCTGATGCCCACGCTGCGCCTTTTCAAAATCGGCATGAAACTCGACATGACCGACGGAAAGGCGAAGAAACTTGGCCTCGACGAAGAAGGCCCGATGTACTCCGACAAACAGCGCGGCATCGAAAAACCGCCGCTGACGGAAAAAGACATCCGCTACATTCTCGCCCTGCAAGAGGACATGGAAGTTCGCCCCGATCCCTACGCGCCCGTCGCCCAACAGCTCAACACGACCACCGACGAAATGTTCGACTGGTGCAGGAACTTCATCAAAATCGGCCGCATGAGGCGCGTCGCCGGAATCATGAACCATCGCCACGCCGGCTTCCGCGCCAACGGCATGGGAGTTTGGAACGTGCCGATAGAACGCATCGAAGAAATCGGAATGTTCTTCGGGCAACAAGGCCCCATCACCCACTGTTACCTCCGCCCGCAATACCCCGATTGGCGCTTCAATATCTTCACCATGGTCCATAGCCAAAAGGTAGCCTCAAGCGATGAATATCTCGCCGGCTTGTCAAAGCAAACGGGCCTCGACGACTACGCCGTCCTCTATTCCTACAAAGAATACAAGAAGATTCGCCTGCTCTATTTCACAGGAGAAATCGAAGCGTGGGAGAAAGCCAACGGAATTGAAGCGAGCAAGTATCAGTAAGTAGGACGGGTTGCCAAACCCGTCCACAAACGAAGTACCCTTCGTTTGAACAGGCGCAGAGGAAACGTTCGAATTTGAAGATGATCGTCGGTCGCACCACAAACGCAAGACCGATGAAGATACGAGGGTTTGACTGCACGCCATGAATTCGCGACCGAAGGTTGTTGCGGCCTGAAACCGAATTCCTTTGCAATGTAAATTAGAGGCCAAACATCATCATCCCCCATCCCAAAAGATGAAGACCAAAGGAACCCATCCAGCACATAAAAATAAAAACGACAAGGACTCGAACCCTGCTCATGAAGAAAGCAGCAAGCAGCGACATTACTGACAGAATGTGCAGCACGAACATCTGCCATTGATGGGGAAGATAGCACTTTGCAACGTAGGTATCCCGAGCGATCGCTTCCTGAACGTCCTCGCACTTTCCGAACCTCGACAAGTCAAGATGCGGTACGCCGTAGGGAGTCCAAAACACAGCGGCCAGCAGCAACACTGCGATTAGGGTGCACACTTCGCTCCACGGCAACGCGATTCGACTCTCGGCAAATTCCATGCGTTGAGTATATTCAGGTGCCGCACGTGTCAACGCCATTCGGGAACTTGGTTTCGAACATATTAAGTTGGACTCATGCTCCTCAAAACCCTCAAAAAATTCCCCTTCGCAGTGCGCCTAAACTCCGCGCTGAAATCCCGTCTCCAGGAACGCCGCGCCGCGCGCACCCTCGCCCAATGCCAGGCCGAAGCGAAGCGCCGCGGCATCGTTCTGCCGGACGAACCCGCCTTGATCGCCGCCCTGCGCGCGCGCCTCGCGCAACGCCCGCATCCCGCGTGGCCGAAACGCAAAGGCGGCCTCCATGTGTTCATGGCGTACTACCTTGAAAACTGGGAGTTCGTTTATCCGCGCACGATGGCGCCATTCGGCAAAGTGACCGTCTTCGATTGGCGCGAACGCGGCTACGATGCGCGCAAACCGGATTGGATCCAAAAGCGCTCGGCCATGAATGCGGAAATGCTCGCCGCCTTCAAAGCCGCGCACGCGCGGCAGCCCGTCGACGCCGTCGTCGCGTACATCTCCGGCCACAACACCGCGCCCGAAACGCTTCAGGAAATGGCGCGCTGCGGCGCGGCCATTTTCAACGCCTGCTACGACGACAAACTGCACATGCCCGGACAGATCGTCGGCGGACGCGATTCGTCGCCGGCCGGCATCGCCCATGCGGTCGATTTGAATCTGACCAACTCCGCCGAATCGGTCGTCAAATATTTCGTCCACGGCGCCCTGGCGATTTTTTGCCCACAAGGCGCGCAGCCCGACATCCACACGCCGCAGCCCGGCGGCTTCGAATACGACGTCAGTTTCGTCGGAGCGAAATACGGATGGCGTCCGCGCTTCATTGCGGCGCTGGAAAAACGCGGCGTCAAAATCGATTGCTTCGGCAAAGGCTGGCCGGCCGGCTCGATCTCCGATGACGACGTGATCCGCGTCTTCTCGCACAGCCGCATCAATCTCGGCATGGCCGGCGTCGCGCATTCGAACCGCCTGCGCTGCATCAAAGGCCGCGACTTCGAAATTCCCATGTCCGGCGGACTCTACATGACGCAGGACCATCCCGAACTCGCGCTCATTTACGACGTCGGCCAGGAAATCGTGACCTATCAAAACGAAGACGATTGCGCCGAAAAAATCAAAGCGCTGCTCGCCGATCCGCAGCGCGCCGAAGCCATCCGCAGCGCCGGCTACCGCCGCGCAAACCCCGGCCACTCCTGGGAAACGCGCTGGGACAGGATTTTCAAATTGGCCGGAATCATTGAGTGAAATTATCCGCCCGACAACAACCGTTTCCCGCCCAGCGTCATCGTCCAAACCAAAACTGTCATCCAATGCATCGCGACCGGCGGCCAGATCGAACCGGAAACGCGATAAGCGACGGTGCACACCAATCCCAGCAGAGCCGCCAGAATCAGAAAAATCGGATTCGTAAAAACCGCCCGCGCTTCGACGCGTACAAAAATTCCATTAAGCGGGTGCATCAAAACGAAAACAGATAAACTGATCGCCGAAGCCGTCACCACAGCCGCCGTCGATTTATTTTCGCTCGGATGCGGAACCCAAAGCACGCGAAAAAGCAGCTCCTCCAAAATGCCCGGCTCCAAAAAAGCAATCAGCGGAACCAGCGCGTACATATAAGCCGGAGCGATCATCCATTCGCATTTCAAAAATCCGGTCCAAAAACCAAGCGGCGCGGCGATCGCCAGAAACAGCCCATAAAGCCCCGCGCATCGAAGCCAAACAAAACCATTCGGAAAAGTTTTGAACGCGGTTTGAATGCGGCGTTTGAACATGAGTAATGCATCCGCATATTCATCCGTCATGGCTTGACCACCATCAATTTCGGCTGGCTGAATTCGCGCACGACTTCCGCCACGCCCTCGCGCCCGAATCCGGATTCTTTGACGCCGCCGTAAAGCTGCGAATCCAATCGGAACGTCGTCGGGAGATTGATCAGCACCGCGCCAAAATCGAGCTTCTGAAACGCCGCCTCGGAATGCGCGAGCGACTGCGTAAACACGCTTGCCTGCAACCCGTACTTCGACGCGTTGGCCCGGGAAATCGCTTCGTCAAAATCCGCGACGACATCCAGCGTCACCACCGGCCCGAACACTTCTTCGCACGACAGCGGCTGAGCGTCCGGAACCGATTCCAAAAGCCACGGCGAAATCAAATTCGCCGCGCGCCGTTCGCCGCGAATCAGCACGCGCGCGCCCGAATCCATCGCCCGCTGCACCCAGCTCTCGACGCGATCCGCCGCCTTCACATCGATCAGCGGCCCAACCAGCGCATCCTCTTTTGCCGAATCGCCGCTCACGGCAACGTCGCGCAAAATCTTCTCCGCCAGTTTCCGCTCGAACTCATCCGCCACCGAACGATGGACAAAGACGCGCTGCGTCTTGATGCACACCTGCCCCGCATATACATAACCAGCCGTGGCAATCGCCGCCGCCGCCGCGCTCACATCCGCCGACGCATCCACAATCGCGGGCGCGTTGCCGCCCAGTTCCAAAAGCACTTTCTGATGCGCCAGCGCGTTGCGCTTGATCGCCCATCCCGCTTTCGCCGAGCCCGTAAACGAAACCGCGGCGAACTCCGGACACGCACACAACGCCTGCCCCGTCTCCAATCCGCCCGGTAAAACCTGAAGCGCCGCCGCGGGAAAACCGCTGTTCAAAACAATCTCGCCAAGTCTCAACGCCGCACCCGGCGCCTGCGGCGGAGGCTTAAGCACGATCGGGCATCCCGCCACAAGAGCCGGCGCAATTTTGTGAGCAGCCAAATTCAGCGGAAAGTTAAACGGCGAAATCCCCAGAATCGGACCCAGCGGAAAATACTCGATCCGCCCGCACTTCCCTTCCCCATGCGGCTCGCGGTCCGGATAAACAATCTCGCCCACCGGCCGCAACGCCTCTTCCGAAGCCGTTTGAAACAACCGAATCGCGCGCTGAACTTCATTCCGCGCCAGAGCCATCGGCTTGCCCGCTTCATCGCGGATCGAAGCCGCCATCGTTTCCGCTGCGTTTGCAAGTCCCGCCGATATTCTGCGCAGTGCGTCCGACCGCTTGTACCGAGGCATCGCGCGCATCTCGGGAAAAACGCGCGCCGACGCCGACGCAGCCAGCCGGACGTGTTCCGAGGACGCCACGCAAACCGCGCCACACGCCGTCCGATTTTCCAACCACGGCGACTCTAACACGTGAGTCGCCGAGTTCTCAACGAATCGCCCGTCCAAAAGAAATGGCTTCGCGCTCATAAATTCTGCTCGCAAAACAAACAGGGGCTTAAAAGCCCCTGAAGTCTAACGCAATCGATTCAATGTTGAAACTATTTCTCGCCATTCGAAGTCGGCACACTCGCCGGCAATGTCCAGTCGTCGGCATCGACCGGCGCTTTTTTCTTGGCGGGTTTCGCGCCCGGAAGCTTGTCGAGATCCACCGTCTCCGCCGACGGCTTATTCCGGTCCGGCGCATTGCCCATCGACGTCGGCTCCGGAGGTCCCGGCACATCCGGCCCGCCCCCCTGACTCTGCTGCCGCTTCGCCTTGCGCTGCAAGCTCTGCTGCCGAAGAATCTGGAACGGATCGAAATTCCGGCTCTCCGGCTCCTCAAAATCCCCGCTCACTTCCGCCGGATTGACCAGCGGATCGTTCTCCGGCAAAATCAAGTTTCGCGTCACATAAGTCGGCCGGACAAAGAAATAGTATCCGTTATCGTCCAAATTCAGATCCTTCGAATAAACCACGCCGGCATCGACCGGACCGAAATGCCGCGTCAGCCCGATGTTTTCAAGCTGCTGCCCCTTGATCAGCCCCAGCGACTTCTTCTTTTCAATGATTTCTTCGTAACTGATCGCCCAATGATCGCTCAACTCATAGTCGAACTGCAGATGGTATTGATCGGACCCCGTGATCGCCCGGCTCGGATCGGTGTAATTGAAGCGCTCGGTAAACTGCATGCGCCAGCGGTCGTGCGGATCGATCAGGATTTTGTATTGCGCGGTTTCGTCGGTGAACGATTGAGGATTTATCCCAAGCCCGCCCGAGAACTTCACCACATCCAGCACGCGAATGAATCCGTCAAAGGTCCACAATCCAAATGCGTTTCCGTTATACAGCCGATTTCGATCCGTCTCGCTTGGAATCACATCCAGCGCCGTATTGAATCCCGCGAAATTGATCGCCCGATCGTCCCCTTCTTTCACCGGAATGCGCGTCTGGAACGTGTTCTCAATCGAGAACGTGATGACATTGTTGCGATTCAAGTCGTCGATCTCGTCGAAGTCCAGAACCTTCACCGGATTCGTCGCCGTGTTGCTCACGCCCTGGAAACTGATCTTCGGCTCGATGATATGCCGCAACCCGTTGACGCCCAGAGCCTCGTTCTTCACGTCACCGTACAACCCATAAAAACGCGTATCCAGATCGAGGCCGTATGTCACCGCCGCCTGAGACAAACTGTGGCCGTTGATCCCGTTCGCTCCAATCAGATTGCCATCGTTATCCTGCCGCGAATTGTCGTACAACATCCCCTGCCCGCCAAGGTGCGGCGTCACGTTGAGCAGACACCACAATTTCGTCGGCCGCGATAAATCGACTTTTCCGGACAACCGATCCGAATCGAAATTCGGCTGGTTGTAAATAGCCTTCTCAAAATAGCGCGTCATGTGAGCGAGCTGTTCTTCGGACGACATGTAAATTCCCAAGCCGATGTCCTTGGGCATCGTCGAGTACGTCAGCGACGGTTCGTACCCGGTAAACGTGCCGTAGTCAAACGGGCTGCGCGGCGGCGAACTGTCAAAATCCTCCGGCCGCGTGCGGTACAGGAATTCCAGCGAATAATCGTCGCCCGCCTTGCGCAGCGATCCCAGCGCCTGAGACTGGCTCTGCCGATTGTAGTTCGCCGGAAAATATTCGAGCGCAAAATCCCGGTCGCTCTGCCGGTCGTAAACCAAATCGAGTTGAACGTCGTTCACGCCAAACATGTGCCGGATGGGCAGATGTTCGTGAACGTCCGCCAACCCGCGGACATTATTCTGATACAACTGCAGTTGGAAATTCGGCGGCCCCGCGTTGTCCGCTTTGCGGCGCGCAAGGAACAGCAAGTTGGCGTCGAAACTGATGCGGGGAAAGCCGTCGATCTTCGGCTGAATGCGGCGCTCCAGATCGCGCCGCGCGCGGACCAGATCGTCCGCCTCATCGATCTGAAATTCATACTCGCCATAGCCGTGAACGTAACCGCTTCCATATTCGTAATACAACTTTTCCGGCCCCGCGCCGGGAACTTGATACCCTTCCGTCTGCCACGCCAATTCGGCGCCAAAACCCGGCCCGCGCTTCCAGCGTTCGTCCGCGTCCACATACACATGCGTGAACTGGAACGGCTTCGTCTGCATTTCACCCTTCGCCGGGCCCATGTCGTAGCCAAACCGCGACAAATAGTAATTGCCCCAGCGCCCGGAATTGCCTTGAATCAAACCGAAATATTCGCGCCGGTTGGCCATGTCGTAAGTCACGGTAGGCAGCGCAAAGGTGTCGTATCCAAACACCTGAACCCGCGCATGTTGCGCGATCACCTTTTCACCCGCAAGCGTCGTCTGGCCGGGATTCTTCATATCCGGGATTTCATGCAGATAAAAATCCAGAACTTCCGCTTTGAGGCCGTAGATCGGATGCGCCATTTCGTCATTAGTCAAAAACGCGTTCTCGCCCTCGAAGTGCAGCTTGCCGCGCCGAATGAATTTCTCCGCCTTCAGCATGAAACTCGTGCGCGCCTGCGGATCGCTTTGAGGATCGAGATAAATGCCATAAGGATCGCGGTGGTTAAGCCCCGTCCCATCGCCTGCCGCGGGATGCAAGCCCGGTTTGGGCGGTTGATGCAGGGCGGGATTCTGTTTGATTCCATAAAGCTGGCTCGACGACTCCGACCCGAACGTCGACGCGTCAGCCGTAATTTTCATCACGGCGTCGATCATGTAACCGGTATCGCTGTCCACGTCAAGATACACCGCGGACGCTTCCATCTCCGTCTCGCCCAGCCGCAAGCGGCAGTGCCCTTCACCATATAACTCGCGCGTTTCGCGGTAAAAGACGATATTTTCGGCCTCAAGCTTAAGCCCCGTATACCGAATCCACGCGCTCCCCGTCAACACCACCGCGCCCTTTTCATCCAGGAACGATTGCTTCGTCGCCGACCAGTCCAACCCCGCCATCATGTCGGCCTGAGTCATCTTCAGCGGCATGCCGTTCACCATTCCCGGTTTAGGCGCCATTCCCGGAGTGGGCTTCGCATCCCCCGCCCTGGCGCCGACAGTGAGGCAGCCATTCACCAAAAGAATGGCCAGCACAACCGTCAGCACCACACAGCTCGACTTTCGCAGTGATGTCATCATGAGTGCCTGAATGGTATAGCCTCCGCGGCAGAATGCAAGAGCCAGTCTGAGATTTAGGGTAAGTTTTTGATGCGCGCATTCAATTTACACACGCTGCTTTTATCGTCAAGCACACGTGCCGCCTTGAGAAGCTATTTTCGCGAAATGATCGGGCATTTTTTGAAGGAATGACCGTCGTTTCAGAGTTAGAACTTAGGACGTTTGAGCTCGTGCCGCCGACGTTTACGAAACCGACTTTACGTGCATCGACCAGGGTTCCTCTTAACATGGCTAAATCGGCGGGCGAACTTCGCGAGGCCCTCGCGCTGAAGATCAAGGACGAGCTCGACGGTCCCGTGCTCCTGCGCATGATTGCGGAATACGACGACTGGATGATGCCCAATTCCTTCATGCAAGTCGGCGACCCGCCATTGCAGTACGCGCTGATGTTCACCGATGAGGAGTCCTATAAATACGCGCAGGACCAGTTCGGCACCAAAAACGTCCCCGACGAATATCTCCAATTGCCCGGCAGCAAAATTCTCGCAATGCTCGCCGGTTCCGTCGACAGCATCAGCGTCAACCCGTGTTCGGCCGAGTCCATTTCCTTTCCACGGCAATTGCTGCCCGAACTGGAGCGCTGGGGCGAAGCTGTCGAGGTCGAACGCGCGCTCTCCAGCGTGCTGCAAAACGACAAAGGCTGGCAGGCGATCAAGACCTACGGCAATTACATCGTCCCCATCGAAAAAGCCGACAACGGCCACTACGCCCCGCTCCCCGCTCCGGACACCAAGGGAAGAAAGCTGCTCGCCGCATTCACTTTCAGCGACGCATTGGACGCCTACGTCGTCAAAGAACACGGCAGCAAACCCATCGACGTCACCATCTATACCGGCGACTACCTGTGCAAGTGGGTCGTCGAATCCAGTTGCGAGGGAATCGTCTTCAATTGCAGCGGCCCCTCAAGACCCATAGCCTTCGGCCGCGAATTCGCGCAGGAAGTCCTAAAGCACGGGTAGCCCTACTGCGCTTTTCCCACCGAATTCTTCTTGGCCGTATATTTCAAATTCTCCAATACCAAAAACTCATGCCCGTTGAATTGAATATCGACCGGCACTTGCACCGCTTTATTCTTGATCGTCTCGTTATCCAAGCCCACGTTCGCAAGAGCCGCTTCGAAACTTCCGCTCTTCAAAGCCAGCGTGAACTTCACAACGCCGTTCTTCGGTTTCGTCGCCACAGTCAGCGTATTCGTCCCATTCTTCGCATGGCCATGCGAATCCAAAGCAAACGCCTGCATCACCCCGCCGATGTTGAATTGAACCATCGCGCCAGCGAAAACGAATCCGTTCGGAACGCCCAGGGTGCCGGTCAACCCAATCGAGTCCGCCGGCTTTTTGCCGGCAACCAATTTCAAATCGATCGCCAGTTTAGTCACGCTCGCGCCCTGACTCGCGACCGTTACGCTCGTCGAGGAGTTCGCGCTGAGTCCGCGGTTATCCGCAACGGTGACCGCCGCGGTGAAATTCCCATCGCTCGAATAGCTATGAGTCGCCGGCGTGCCCGTCCCCGTCGTTCCATCGCCGAAACTCCAGGCAATGGTCAGCGGAACCTGATCGATATTCCCCGTCACGACCGCAAACGTCACCAATTCGTTCGTCGCAACGCTCGACGGAGTCGCCGTCACCATCGAAATGGTCGGAGCATGTTGCTTCGCCAGCACCGTCACCATCACCGTTCCGGTAGCCGCTTTCGGATCGGGCGCGCCTTGAGTCGTGCCGTTGTCCGTGATCGAATAATTGAACGAATCCGTGCCGGTAAACTGCAGCGGCGGCGTGTAAGAAATAGTCGTGCCGCTCAAAGTCACCACGCCGCCCAACGCACTCGCCGCCGTCACGCCGGTCACGGTCAAAGTCTGGGCGTTTTCGCTCGGCGGACCGGCAATATCATTGGCCAGTAGCGTCGCCGCCGGAATCTGCAGCGTCTCATTCTGATATGCCGTGACACTGTCCGGAAACGCCGTCGGAGGCTGGTTCACGGGAATGATATTCACCGTCACCACGCCCGTCGCCGACTGAGGATCGGAGATTCCGCCCGTCGTGCCGTTATCCGCGATGGTATAATTGAATTGATCGGGACCGGTCACATTGTTCGGCGGAGTGTAGGTAATTTGTCCGTCGGTAAACGTGATCGTTCCGCCTTGGGCCGAAACAGTGGCAACGCCGGTCACCGTCAAGGTCTGGGCGCTCTCATTAGCCGGGCCAGTTGAATCGTTCGCCGTCAGGACCGACGCCGCGAACGTCAGCGCGTTGTTCTGAAGCGTCGAAAGCGTATCGGGATTGGCCGTCGGCGGCTGATTGACTTCCGTCACCGTCACGGTAACGGTTCCCGTCGCCGTCAAAGGATCCGCCACGCCGGCGGTCGTGCCATCGTCGGTAACAACATAAGTAAATGTATCCATGCCATTAAAGTATTGAGGCGGAGTGTAGGTAATTGATCCGCCGTTAAGAACTACCATGCCACCCTGGGCGCTCGCCGCGCTCACCGAAACGATCGTCAACGTCTGATCGCTCTCCTCCACCGGTCCGGGCGTATCGTTGGAGATCAACACGGTGGAAGACACCGTCAGCGCCGCATTTTCCGCCGTGGTCAGAAAATCGGGATTCGCGACGGGGGGCTGATTGACCGCCAAAACCGTCACCACGACCGTTCCCGTCGTGCTCTTCGGATCGGCCGACCCGCCCGTCGTTCCATTATCGGTAACAGTATAAGCAAACGTATCCGTTCCAGAAAAATTAACCGGCGGAGTGTAGGTAATTTGTCCATTGTCCAACACCACCGTCCCGCTGGTCATGCTGGGAACAGTGACGGACGTCACGGTCAGAGTCTGAGTGCTTTCATTAGTCGGACCGGGCAAATCGTTTGCAAGCAGGACGCTCGCCGCGACGGTAACCGGAGTATTTTCATTGGTCTGCAACGTATCGGTATTCGCAATCGGCGGCTGATTGACCGCCGTGACCGTTACGGTAACGGTTCCCGTCGCCGTCCTGGGATCGGCAGTCCCGTTTGTCGTGCCATTATCGGTAACAACATAAGTAAATGTATCCGACCCATTGAAATGCAGCCCCGGAGTATAAGTAACAATTCCGCCGCTCAAAACCACCGTGCCGCCCTGAACGCTCGCCGCGCTCACCGATACCACGCTCAGCGTCTGATTCGATTCGTTCGCCGGGCCGGGTGAATCGTTGGCAACCAGCACGCTCACCGAAACAGACAGCGGCACGTCTTCCGCCGTTTGAAGAAAATCCGGATTCGCAACCGGCGGCTGATTGACCGCCGTCACGGTAACAAACACCGTCCCCGCCGCGCTCATCGGCGGGGTGCCGTTATCCGTGACCGTATAGGTAAATGAATCCGATCCGCTGAAATTCAACGGCGGAGTATACATCACCATCCCATTCGAAAGACCCACCGTCCCGCCCTGAGCGCTCGCAGAAGCAGCCGCCGTCATCGCGATTGTCTGGCTGTTTTCATTCGCCGGACCGGGTGTATCGTTGGCAATCAAAGACGCCGCCGTCACTGTCGTGGCCACGTTTTCAGTCGTCGTAATCGTAATCGGATTGGTAACAGGAGGCTGGTTGCCATTCGGGCTGCTGACGGTTACCGTCACCGTGCCGGTAGCACTTTTCGGATCGGGTTGCCCGCTGGTTGTGCCGTTATCCGTGACAGTATAGGTAAATGTATCCATGCCCATAAAGTTATTCGGTGGTGTGTAAGTAATTGTGCCGTTGCTCAGCGAAACCGTCCCGCCATTTGCGCTGGCCGAACTGACCGCGGTGACCGTCAAAGTCTGCCCGCTCTCGTTCGCCGGCCCCGCCGAATCGTTGGCCGTCAAAACACTGGCTTGGAACACCGCCGGCGTATTCAGCGCCGCCGCCAAAGAATCGCCAACCGCAACCGGCGGATGATTCACCTCCGTCACCGTCACCGTCACCGTGCCCATCGCAGTTTTAGGATCGGGCATTCCGTGCGTCGTCCCATTATCTGTAATGGTATATGTAAATGTATCCGTGCCATTGAATGTCGCCGCCGGCGTGTACGTAATGGTGCTCCCATTCAAAGCCACCGTCCCGCCCGCCGCGCTCGTCGGACTGACAAAGACAATCGTCAGGGTCTGCCCGCTCTCATTCGGCGGACCCGCCGAATCGATCGTGAGCAGAATCGCCGCTGGAATCATAAGCGCCCTGTCTTCCGCCGTGATCACGCCATCCGGATTCGCCACCGGCGACTGGTTGACTTCCGTCACCGTCACCGTGACAGTCCCCGTCGCCGTCTTGTAATCCGGTTGTCCATTGGTGGTGCCATTGTCGGTAATGGTGTAGGTAAATGTATCCGTCCCGTTAAAATTCACCGCCGGTGTGTAAGTAATATTGCCATTGCTCAAAACCACCGTCCCGCCCGCCGTGCTGGCCGCGCTCACCTGCGTTACCGTCAGCGTCTGGCCGCTCTCATTGGCCGGCCCCGGCGAATCGTTCGCCGTCAGCACGTTCCCGGAAACCGTAAGCGGCGTATTCTCCGATGTCGTCAAACTGTCCGGATTCGCCGTCGGCGCCTGGTTGGTTGCCGTGACAATGACCGTCACCGTTCCATTCGCGCTCTTCGGATCGGGCTGCCCGTTCGACGTGCCATTGTCGGTAATAGTATAGGTAAATGTATCCGTGCCGTTAAAATTCGCCGGCGGAGTGTAGGTAATGGTCGTGCCGGCCAGAAATACATGCCCGCCGTGAGTGCTCAAGGACGACGCGCCGGTCACGGTAATAGTCTGAGCCTGCTCCGCGCCCGGCCCGGGCGAATCGTTGGCCAGGAGCGTCGCCGTCGAAATTCCCAGCGAGAAATTCTCCGCCGTCGTCACCGTGTCCGGATTGGCAATCGGCGGATTGTTGAACGTCGAAAGGCTGTTGACCAGGTTGTAGTACGCCGTCATCGTCGCCACGCTCGCGTCAGCGGCGGTCAAAGCCGGACCCAGCAAAGCCAAATCCTGGCTGTCGATCACCCCATCGCCGTTCAAATCCGCCGCCGGATTGAACTGAGTATTGTTGCTAGTCAGAAGCGTCTTGAACAAAGCAATGTCCGCCGGAGTATACTGCCCATCGAAGTCCAAATCCCCCAACCCCGCCCCATTCAGCGTCGAAGTATAATTCCCCGGAAAACGCTGCACGCCGACATTGCCCGTCCGCTCAAAAGAAACCGTCGTAATCACATGATTTCCATTGGTCAGATTATTAAATCCATAAGCAAACAAATCGCGGTCGATCTGCCCCGACTGCGTTCCATTGTTGATCATCGCGATTACTTGAGCATCCGTCAGCGCCGCCGGCAAATCAAGCAAAACATGGACATTGTTAGCCGTCAAATCCGTCGAACGGATCAGCGCCTGCTGGTTTTGATTGACGCCCGCAACCAGCGGACTGAAACTGGCCAGAGCCACGACAGGCTTCTTCCGATCGACATAGATCGTCTGCCGGAAATCGGTAAAAATCGCAGGACCGCCGTCGTCGCGGTGACGGTAGCAGCGCACGGTAATAAAATGAACGCCTTCACTCAGTTTCGTCGCATCGACAGTCTGCACATAAGTGCCATTTCCATTCGGATCGAAATAGCCCGGATTATGCTGGGTCACGAATTCTTCGAAACCATAACTGGTTGTTCCCGGCGTGGTATAATCGACATGCCCGTTGCCATTGACATCAATGCCGCCATCGATGCGGATCAGCGCATTGTCCCCATCCGCCGGTTTCTCGCGCACGCTGCCCAGCAAATTCACCGGAATCGTCTGGAGTTTAACCTGAAACGAATCCGCCGTAATCACATCGATATTATTAACCCGAACCGTCCCATTCGTCGCGTCCGTCGGAGTCCCACCCGCAAGCACCGACGCGACATTGGTAAGCGAAAGCGTGCCTTGAGGCGACGCCAAGCCATAGATCAAATACCCATTCCCCGTAAAATTGTTCGTTCCCGGAGCCACGTTGCGGAGAAATCGCACATTGACCGTGTGGTCGCCGTTAACCACCACCAATTGAGGCACATCCTGGAACGGATTCGAAGTGCTGCTCGCCGCATTCCCCGTCAATTCGATCAAGTTCGTTCCCGGTGCGAAATTGGTCAGAAGCGTGCGGCTGTCATAGCCCGAGTCCACGCGGTTGCTGAGAAGCACAAGTGCCGAGCCGCTGCGCTCGTAAGCGAAGTTCTCCTTCTCCAGCCAGCGTTCCACATAATCGCCGCGCCCATACCGGTTGCGAATATCCACAAGCCCCGTAATCGTATTGCCATACAGGCCGCCCAACGCGTCGCCGCGCCCGTCTTTAGGAAACGGCCGCGCGGTGGCATCGCCAAATTCATGCGCGTTAAAGTACACAATCGTGTTACCCGGCAGCATCAAAGTGTAAGCATAAGCGACATTGGATAGGTAAGGCCCGAAATCGTCATGGCTGCTGACAAACGTCACGCCCGCCGAACCGTTGTGCAATCCGTCGTCGTAGTAATCCAGCGATGCGTTCTCAATGTTGTGCCAATCGTTGGTAAGTCCGTCGCCCGTCAAGTTGCCTTGCATCGCAAAGAACAGCGCGAAGTCCAAAGTATCGCGGTTGCCGCCGATCTGCCCCGGATTGTTGGGATTGATTGTTTTGACGACGAAGGTCTCCAAATACGGCAAATTCGTATCGTACGCTTCGGAGAACGCAAAGATATTGCGCTGCTGGCCGTTGAGCAGGTTGCGGAACGACGAACGGTAGACTGCGCGGTCATAATAATTAAGTACAAAGCTGTCGAAATTCTTAGCCGCATCCAGCCGATACCCATCGACGTTGCAAGTCTGCACCAGATACTGCGTATACCGCATCAAATAGCCCAGCACATTTTCAGGCGACGGAGTTCCATTCATCGGATTGCCCAGATTAAATGGGTAAATAGGAATATTCTGCTCGCCCGTGTTTGGATCGTAAACCAGTATCGGATTCAAAGTCTGATCCGGATAGAAGCGCTTGTTGTTGATGTCCGGAACATTGGCAATGCGCCCATAGCACGGGACGGTTCCCGCGCGAATATTACCGCCATCGTTTGCGCCGGCCACAATTCCGGGCACGGGACTGCGGTAGAAGCGGAAATTCGTGGTGTGATCGATGTCGATCAATCCCGCCAGCCGCTCGTCGAGATCGCCGGTTGCGTAAGCCGAATGGAAATCGCCATCGATGGCCTGGGGCAGCGTGATACACATTCCCGGATAGCCGCCCGCATTGTAAAACGTATTCCCATTGCCATCGACCGTGGTGAGGTCCGAATAGCCGTCGTGATTAAGCACCAGATCGATATAATAATCGATCCCGGCGGTTTGAATCACTTTGATAACCGTCTTAAATCCCGTTTCGGATCCATACAAAGTATAATTGCTAGGCCCGCCCAGGTCGAAACGGTCATACTGATCGTAACCGACAGACTGATTCCCGGTATCCGCACGCCCCGGCGGCGGAGTAAACATGATCCCATACCCGGCCTTGAAAACATCTGCCGACCGCTCCTCAATCGTCTGGTAACTGCTCTCAAAGTATTGCAAAATCACCGGAGCGGAAGTATCTTCCGCCAAAGCCTGAGGCAGCCAGGCGGCAATAAAGAAGCACGCAATCAAGCCCAGCGATCGATTTCGAAATAACCCGTTCATAATACGCAACTCCGTCCGACAGAAAAAACAGAGCGGAAACGGTAGCGTTTCCGCGCCAATGAGATGAGTTCGAATTTTAGTGACTTTTTCACCGCAAAGATACGCTAAAAATCACGCGAATTGCGGAAATTTAACGTGACTTTTCGAAACGAATGGCGCAGTTCGTTTCAACGCGCGACAAGATGCGTCCGCGGTTCGGCGCAAACTCTTTTCTAAACGCCCATTTTCACTCGCAAACGCCCCCAATCCCGGTGTAAAGTATCTTCAGCATAAATTCCTGATCGTCATCATCTTCCTGGAGCAGTCTTCATGTTGCGTTGCACCCTGTCTATCCTGATCGTCACCACGCTATTTTTGAGCGGCCGCGTCTATTCCGCCGACGCGACGGACGTCACGGCCAAAGTCGCCGCCGCCGTCAAAAACAATAAACTGTCCATCGCCGCGTCCAACGAGATCTTTGGCGACACGGCCGAGGGCGTTCCCAAAATGCTCCACGTCGAATACTCGATCGGCAAAGATACGCTCAAGCGCGATGTCGCCGAGAATGGCGTCATCGAAATTTCCGCGCCCGCCGGAGCCACGCTCACCATTAAGAAAGCCATCTATGGCCCCGCCGACGGTTCCGTGGCCAAAACGGCCGGCGCCGAAGACAACGGCGACCCCGCATCCGCGCTCGACGTTCTTCCCGGCTTCAAAATCGAGCACCTCTTGACCGCCGACCGCGCCAAAAACGGCTCGTGGATCTGCATGGCGAAAGACTCCAAAGGCCGTTTCCTGCTCGGCGGCCAGAACGGCCAGCCCGTCACGCGCGTCACGATTAAGGACGGCAAAGTCGAATCGCAGGAGAACATCCATCTCCCCATCAGCGAAACAATGGGCTTGCTCTTCGTCAATGAGACGCTCTACGTCACCGGCTCGGGCAAGAACAAGGAAGGAAAAACCGTCTACGGCTTCTTCCGCTGCAAGGACACCAAAGGCACCGATCAGTTCGACAGCGTCGAATTCTTGCGCGAGTGGAAAACCGGCGGCGAACACGGCGCGCACGCCATCGTGTTGGGACCGGACATGCACCTCTACTGCGTCGCCGGCAATTTCACGCCCGTGCCCGAAGACGTCATGCCCTCATCGCCGCATCGCAATTACGCCGACGATCTGATTCTCAAACGCGCTGAAGACGGCAACGGTTTCGGAGCCGGCAAAGTTCCCCCGGGCGGTTACGTCCTTCGCATGGATCTCGACGGAAAAAAACCCGAGCTCTACGCGTCCGGCCAGCGCAACACCTATGACATCGCCTTCAACACCGACGGCGAACTCTTCGGCTTCGATAGCGATATGGAGTACGATTGGGGCACGCCTTGGTATCGCCCCATCCGCGTCTTTCAAGCCGTCAGCGGTGGAGACACCGGATTCCGCGAAGGCTCCGGCAAGTGGCCCGAATACTACCCCGACAGCATCCCCGCCGCCTGCAACGTCGGCATCGGCTGCCCCACCGGAGTGGTCTTCGGAACAGGCGCGAAATTCCCCGCGAGCTACCAGAAAGCCTTTTACGTCACCGATTGGACCTACGGCCGTTTGATCGCCGTCCATCTGAAACCCAACGGCGCCGGCTACACCGGCGCATGGGAGAATTTCGTCGCGCCTAAAGGCCTCACCGGCAACGGCCGCAAGCACCCATTGCCGCTGACCGACGTGCTGATCGGCGACGACGGCGCGATGTATTTCACCGTAGGAGGCCGCAACAATCAAGCCCATTTGTACCGCGTCACCTACGTCGGAAACGAACCTGCCCAGCCGCTTTCCGCCGCGGAATTGCACGACAAAGACGGCGAAGAAGCCCGCGCGCTCCGCCACAAAATCGAAGCCTTCCACGCGAAAGCCGATCCCGCCGCCGTCGCCGAAGTCTGGCCGCACCTCAACAGCCCCGATCGCTACATCCGCTACGCCGCGCGCATCGCCATCGAACGCAATCCTGCCGAAGAATGGCGCGCCAAAGCCCTGGCGGAAAAGCAGCCCAACGCCGCACTGACTTCGTTGTTAGCCCTCGCGCGATTAGGCACGAAAGCCGATCAATCCGAGATCGTCAAAGCCCTCGCGCAATTCCCCTTCGCCCAATTGGACGCCCAACAGCGCCTCGATAAAGTTCGAGTGCTGCAAGTGGCCATCACACGCCAGGGCAAACCCGACGACGCAACCGCAAAAATCATCATCGATGAACTCAATCCGCAGTTTCCCGCCAAGAACGAATTCCTCGACCGCGAATTGTGCCAGTTGCTCCTCGCCCTCAACGCGCCCGACGCGGTGACCAAGACCGTCGCGTTAATGACAAGTGCCCCGACGCAGGAAGAGCAGATTGGTTACGCGCTCTATCTGCGGGTCATCAAAACCGGCTGGACGCCCGAAACGCGCAAGCAATATTTCGCCTGGT